>BNJT01001841.1_pt1 | contig 228829 bp, 269 predicted proteins | sample 8540491 | NCBI WGS metagenome assembly BNJT01 (sample SAMD00202455, study PRJDB9452) | human saliva metagenome | host: Homo sapiens | reverse complement strand
TTATCTATCTAAATTCAATTTATCTTTGATAATATAGAGTGGTCTATCAATAACTTCATCATGAATTCTCTCTACATACAGTGCTAATAGCCCCATACCTATCATCATAATCCCAATCAAAAAGATATTGATTGCTACCGCAATAATTACATTACCAAAGAATAAAAAAATCTATATACAAACCTGTCTATAAACATTATGATCAAGAGCAAGAAACTTCAAAGCGTAACCAACACTCCCAAATATCCAATTAACCTCAATGGAAAACTTGAGTAACTTGTAATAGTATTCATAGCCAAAGCAAATAATTTTTGATAGCTATAGCTTACCTCTCTTCACTCTGGATTTGGCAAAGCATCAAAGACCAACACCTTTCTTTTAAATCCAATCATATCTATGATTCCACGATAGAGCCTCTTTTTTTCATCAAACTGTTTAAATACCTCTGCCACACTACGATCTATCAGCCTATAATCCGTAGTTCCAGACTCAAGTTTCATGTCAGCGATTTTATTAAAAAAATTTTTATAAAACCACTTTGATGTCCACTTTTTGATCCACGAAGCTCATTGAATAGCAGGCCTTTTATTATAAACTACTTGATATCACTCTTCTCGTGCTTGCAAAAAGTTTGGAATCTGATCCACAGGATGTTGTCCATCCACATCTAGAGTGATGATTGCATCACCTCTTGCCTGTTCTACTCCAGCAGTTAGAGCAATCTCCTTTCCAAAGTTTCTACTAAAATTAATTCCCTTAACCTCTTGATCTACTTGAGCCAATCTCCAAATCTCTGCCCAAGTAGTATCTGGACTCCCATCATTGACAAAAAAATAATTTCAAAATCATAATTTCACCTCAACGGCAGCAGCACTTTCTGCAGACTCTCATACATCGGATAAATACTTTTTGCCTCTCTGTAGGCAGGCATAACCAAGGAAATCAGCCTTTTTATCTTTCATCTTGTTCTTCTGATTCAAGTAAAAAGCATTTTTAATTTTTGTAAAACACCATTCTAAGCCAGGGATAATTTTTAGTTAGAAAAAAACTTCCCCTTCAAGTCAATAGCGCTCAAAGCATCGCCCCAGCCAAGAAATAACCCCATCTATCATCCCAAATATTTACTATCCCCTGACTCACGATAAACATAGCCACCAACAAAACGAGAATCTCTCCATAACGATACAAGACAGCTCCTGCCTTGGACAAAAAAATCTCTATCTTCTTCTGCCAAGACTCATCGTACCAACACTCCAAGTTCTACCATTGCCAGAAAAAAATACCGGCACAATACTTACAAATATCTCTCAAAACCACCCTCACAAAAAGTAAAAAGTAGATATACTCCCAGTCCTAGATACTTACCCCAATGAGACAAAAAAATCCTGAATCTGGAATGGGATCAGATTTTTTTGATCTTGTTTTTTTATTGGAGAAAAAGTCTAACTCAAGATAACGAGCCCCCTCCCATCTATAATCTCCCAAAATACTCCAATCACCAGAAAAATAATATAAAAAAATACAGAAAAATTGCTCTGCTAATGCTTGATCTTCAAAAAAATCAATGCTCCAAGAGTTCCAACAAGCATCACCAAAGCTGCCATAAATGACAAACGCCCATTCAATCATAAAAAAACACTCAAAAATACAGCAAAGATTAAGAAGATAACCTCTCCATCTACCTTCTCCCTCCAAAAAAATGGCAGCAATACCAATAATGCCAGCGTACACTTAGTCACAAGATGCTTCCCTGGTTGACATTCAAAAAACACATCTCAAAGCGTTAGAAATTTCTTTGCTCATCTTATGAGAAGAAGCACCAAAAAGTCCCCATATCCATGGAGATAGAGCTTGGTCATTCATCCAATACAACCCAAATGCCGACAATACGACAAAAACAGAAAGTACGCCTCGATACTTTCTTTCACATGAGGAGATCTTGTTTTGACATTTTTGGACAAACTCCCACATCTTGCATTTCTCCATCAAATAAAACAGCCTTACTATATCAATTTTCAGCACAAAGACAAGTCAAAAATAGCTGTTTTCATCGTTTTTGAGGGTATTTTATTCTTTTTGCTTGACTGAATAAAGCTTTTTGCTAGTATGACCTCTACTTTTATCACAATTTTTCCTTCTATGAGCAAATTGAGACTTCGGATTTTTATCTGCGTTATTTTTGTCCAACAAGTTGGACTCTTTTTACTCTATGCCCAAGAACACGAATCTCCTCTCACAAACATCTGAATTCCCACAAACCATGAAGAGCAACCCACATCTCTAAATATTTGAGAAAATGAAAATAAAAACCTGATCATTTCTGAGGTATATTTTGACGGAAGTGATGAATTTATTGAGATATCCAATATCTCAGACCTTGACTATAATTGAACCATCACCATAACACAAGATACCAATAAAAAAACAATCTTTAAAGCCTACAAATTCCTGCCCATCAAAGCACTGTCCTTGCATACAAAAAAACTCTCGCTTCCCATGAGATTATATTCTAAGTTTTTGGACTGACAGACAATTCAGCTATCAATCTAAAAACTCTCTGATACAAATGGAATCCTTGATACTTTTGATGTAGAACAAGCTCTTGTAAAAAAACGAGACAATAAAAAAACCTCATTTGAAAAGATCTATAAAAATCAGAGTCGAAAGATCGTCCCCACAACCTTAGAAAGAAGTCAGAATTCTCCAGAAGGCTTTTATTGCCAATCCATGATACTTCAACAAAGAGACCGATAGTGTTGAAGAAACCACAGAGTCTAACAAGGATAACAACCAAGGTACTACCTCTGATAAAAAAATTCAAATACCTCTCAAACATCACAAGTCTGACCAACTACCTCTCCTCATCTCATCATAACAGAAGCTTTCTTCAATAAAGATAACAATCGAATTGAAATTAGTAACATTAGTAATATCCCATTTGAGGGGGAAATAAGTATAGACTGATTTGTAAACGAGAAAAAAATTTCTACTCAGATTTCTATCCCCGCAAACAGTACCATTATCCTTGCCAAAAAAATAATAAGTTTTTTTGATGAATCTCTTATTTCTGCAAACCAAATTAAGATATTAAAAAACCTTCCCACTATCGACTGGAAAAAAGACCTAAACCTTACCTTGTCATATGGAAGCCAGAGTGATGAGCTAAAGGTACACCTTGACCGAGTTAAAAAAATCAAATGACTAGATCAGTCTTTTGAAAAGCTCTTGATCAATGAGATACGAATCACTACAAGGAATATGGAGAGAAGAGCAAATATTAGAGGCAAAATTATGGCAAATCCTTGAATATATTTCACTCAATGAGAAAACCTCAAAGATATTTCTCAACCAAAAAATCAGAATACTCAAAATCCCTCAGAAGAGGAATCTCCACTTTGTCAGCAGATTAACGACCAGTACCTTATCAATATCAAAGAAGTCTTTGCTGGAAATGAATCTTATCCTGCCTTCGTAGAGCTCTATTTTCTAGACGATCCAAAGGATATCTCTCAGCTCAAACTTTCTTGACCAATATTTGATCACGAAGTCATCTTTTACAAAGATGAAGACTTCTGGGAAAAGTGAAAAACAATTCTACTTAGCGCTAATACTCAGCGATCTGAAAAAGGGATAGACAATATTATTTCAAGTAATTTTTCTATAAATTCCCAGTCTTGAGTTATCGTTTTAGAATGAAATAATGGACAAGATCGACAAGTTTTTGGACATCATAAATGTCAAAGATCTACAAACAGGAAAAATCGAGCTATTCTAATGGAAATAAATCTGAAGGATGTATTAAAAAAACTTTAATCAAAAACTGAGACTTTTCTCCATGATTTGACAGAAAAATTTTTTTACAATATTTCAAGATAGAGACAGCACCTAGAGTAGAATACATCTATGTCAATAAATGAGGGTGGTTGAGGAGGATATAGTTGTCCAACTAAAGCTGATCTTTGTCCATCCTCTGAAAAGTCCAACCAAAGCTGAAAAAAAGGATGAAAAAAACCTGAAACAAAAAGCTCAACAATCACAAAAGAACGATAGCCCCTATACAAGATACCGAGGATATTTGAGAGAATAACCAGCACCTTGAAGAGAAACAGCTCTCCCAACAAAAAAGAACATGAAGACTATCAGGTTAAGATTGAAGATATCATCTATGATCCTCCTGGTTCAGATACCAATAAAGAAAGTATTACTCTTCTTTTAACCAAAGGAGAAGGACTCGATCTCAAAAAAAGACAACATTGGTTATTGATGGTAAAAAAATAAAAAGATTAATGGAATCTTAAAAATACTGAGAAAGCAAAACTCTTGTAGGAAATTTCGGATTTCCGAATATCAAAAAAGATAAATCTAATATCGTTGTACAGCTCAAACTCTGAAATCAGATTTTTGGATACTTTTTATCTATTCAATAAGAGATAAATCAGCTTCAGAAAAAGAGAAAAAAACAAGAGAACAAGAAAGAGGGTATTAAAGTATTTTTCAGTACTTGATGGAGATACCTTTAGATACAAAGATAGCAATTGAAAAACTACAATCAGTAAGACTTATTTGAGTAGATAGTCCAGAAAGCAATACTGCAAGATATAGAAAAAAACTGAATGTTATGGAAAAGAGGCAAAACAAGCGCTAACAAACCTTATCAAGGGAAAAACAATTAAATTAGAATTTGATCCAAATCAACACCAACATGACAGCTATGGAAGACAACTTGCTTATGTTTGGCTTGATGATCTCCTAATCAATCAACATCTCATCTCTGAAGGGTTTTGCTAAAAGAATATACCTTTAAAAACTGCTTATAGCAAACAGGCTGATTTCAATCTGCTCAGGCACAAGCAAAAGCTAAAAAAGTCTGACTCCGAAGTCCTCTTAACTGTCCAAATAATCTTGAAAATGAAGAATCTGCAGAAGAAAATAGCAAAAATCTTGTCATCAAGGTCACTCATATAGATTATGATCCCAAAGGCGCAGACAAAAATAATGAAAGTATTTCCCTTTCTATATTCAATAAAAAAACAAAGATATTTCGAGTATAGATTTTTAGCAAACAATGGGGAATTTTTAGTCTTTGATCGGACAGAAAACTATCAATCGTTAGACCTAGAAGAATTAGAAAAATAGCAAAGGAAAAGTTTATAGATTTAAGCCATTTTGGACAACAAACAATTACCAATCCTCTTGTCCTAAGAGGAAACTTTAGTCTTCCAAACACAAAAATCAAGCTGCGTTGCTCTTTTTCCAAAAAGACCATCTCTATGATATAGCATGTTACCAAACCAAAAGAAAAAAACAAGCAGAAAAACACAATATCTTACTCGACTTGAAGTATTAAAATTACCGCAATATTACCAAATCCCAAAGGGAAAGACCAAGGAAAAGAGTTTATAGAACTTCAATCTTATATCCAAGAAGATGTTGATCTAAGCAGTTGATTCTCTCTCCTTATTAATGGGAAAAACAAAGAAAAAAATCACAGGAACTCTCCTCGCATGAGAAAAAAAGAGAATCACAGGAAACTTCTCCTTCTCAAATGACCATAGCTGTGTAAGTATTGTTCATCAGAGTCAGATTTTGGATACCTTTTGTTATGAAAAAAAGAAAAAGAAGGAAGTATAATTACAAAAGACAAAACTATTCTATCACAGCAGTCAACAGAAGATCTTGCAATTCTCAAAAAAATAAAATTTGCCCAAAAAAATAAACAGCGGTGTATTGTCTATGAAAAATACAATACTAAAATGTCGCAATATCCCTAGGTCTAAAAACAGATCCTCTACTTAAAAGCAGAAAAATACTATGTATCGTAAAAGCCTTTAAACTCTTTTAATCAAATGATTAAGGAGAAATATAGTCCACTCTATTATCAAAGTGATTTAATGCCACTCTTTAATCTTATCAAAGAGGGAAAAGAAGACTTTAAGAAAAAGAAGACAACAACACAGATTTATGGAGACCTATATAATCGATCAGATTTCGATAAAATATACCAAGCTAAATATGAGCAACAAATCTGGAAACAAGGAATCTATTTTTTCAAAGAGCTCTTTAGCTTATAGACAAAAAACAAGCAATTATGCTTGTTTTTTTAATCTTGAATTTCTAGGGGAATAGAGTCTGGAATATTTGCCTTTGGAATAATAATCTGTAGAATATTTTCTGGAGTTAATTTACTATGTATCTGATCAAAATAGACTTGAGAAGGCAAATCTATTGCAAGGGATATTCCTCACCAATAACAATCTTCCTTTACAGGCACTAAGTTTTCTTTTAGAGACGGAAATGTCCTTTCTCATTCAATAAATAATCTATAATCTTGTATATTAAGTCTAAGAGAGTCTTTTTTTAACTCATCCAAGAGGAATAATTATCAATATCTCCTGTGGTGAATCATACAAATCATAGGGAATTTCTGGCATTTGAAGTATATCTGACATAAGGTCTAAGTACAAAAAAATTAAAAATTATAAACTAAGGTCTCATAATATGGGTAATCTGTTTTCTTTTTTTCTTCAGGATCATAAATATAATGTAGGGTTATTTCTCCTTGATCAGCTCTATCTCACTCTGAGAAAAAAATCAAATCTCCATTATCAAATAAATTATACCAAAAAAAGAATCTTTTTGAATTGAAATAGTTTTTTTATGTTTTTTTGACACTACTTGACTTAATATCCCTCTTAAAGAATCCCGATTGATTATATCTAGTTAAAAAAACATTGGTGTCACCAATGAAAAAAATCCATTTTATAATCAAGATAATATTTAATATTTGGCGAAATAACAATTAGATAAGCTATCCCAAAAATAGCAACAATAAAATACCAAATCACCCCTCGAGAAGAACCTACAATAAAAAAACCATAAAGAAGAAGAGCTAAAAGTAGAGTCCATGAAAAAACTGGTAAAAAAACCTTTTCTATAAAAAAACAATCCACTCTTTTTGAGCAACAAAAACTCTGTCTTCTCAAAATTTATCTACTGCCTCTTGATAGGCTTCTTGTTTTCGATTGGTATCGAAATTTGAAAAGATTTTCATCTGGATAATAGTTATTGCTTAAAATATCTCAGCCTTTGGAAAAACCCTAAACATAACCCTCCCTATCATATAATTACTTGGTACTACATAATTTGCTCCTTTATAGCACTGATGCGAAAAACAGTGTAAAGAATCTGTTGTATGTCACCTATTATCTCCCATTGCAAAATATCCTCCCTTTACCTCAAATTCATCCCATCATTGTTGAGGAATAGTCTCTGCTCCTGTTCCCAAATAAGATTCATCCAACTTAAAAACATGAGTTTCCATTTTTTTGACTTTATTGTAGATTCTAGTGTATCAGAATTACAAATATAAGTCTGATTATCTACAAATTTTACAGTTTCTCCAGGGAGTCCTATAATTCTCTTAATGAAAGGAATATTTTTCCCAGGAGGAACAAATACAATTACATCCCCTCTTTCTAAAGTTCAAAATCTCTGAGTAATTTTTTCTACAAAAATTCGGTCCCCCTGATCAAAGGTTGGATTCATACTATACCCTACTACGGTATAAGGAGTTCATATAAAAAAAATCTAATAAATAGAATAACTCCTAAAACAAAAACCAAAAAAATACAACAAGATCAAATCAATCTAATACTATCTTTGTAATTCTTCTCTGCCAATTAACCATCACCTGAACCATATAAATAACTAAAAAGGAATATCCTCTGATGAATCAAAATCCATTGGCTCTCCAGTGGAATCAGATCTCTTATCCAAAAAAATAAACGAATCAACAACTATCTCTGTAGTAAAACGATCTTGTCCTTGAGAGTCTTGCCACTTTTTTTGTCCTAAGTTTCCCCTCTACATAGAGTTTTTTTCCTTTTTGTTAGATAAGTTGCTAAAAGATCTGCTTGTTTTTCATAAGCTACACACTTATGATATTCTGTATCTTCAAGCAGATTTCCATCATTATTTTTATATCTTCTATTGGTAGCAAGCGTAAAATTAACAACTGAGATATTCAGAGAATCTATTTTTTTAAGCTGTGGAGTCGCTGTGGCCCTCCCCATCAGCATCACTTTATTTAGATCCATAATTATTCAATAACAATAAGGTAAATTCTTAGATTAGAACTTAGTTATTTTTATGAGAAAAATTCAAGGGAAAATTCGTTGATTTCCGGAGAAAAAGCACTATACTCAGAGACGTTTTATTTTACTAAATCAGTAAATGTCCTATTGTGTTTATGAAGATCAATATTGTTATTATCTATGGAAACAGGCTGGTAAGCATAGTACATATGGACAGGAATTCTCATTTTTAGAAGAAATGATAAATGAAAAAAAGAGGACAAAAAAATTATGGAAATTATAGAAAATGGTAGTCACTATTTTTTTGAAAAAGAAGAAGAATTCTGACTCCTTAATAGATTAGATACTCCAACAACAGGTCTTCTTTATTTTGCAAAAAACCCACAAATCAAAAAAGAATATAAAAAACTTCAAAGTGAAGGTAAGGTAGAAAAATATTATCTTGCTCAAGTTTGGTGAGATATTAACTACTATATCAAAGAAAAAGGGAAACACCATCAATTTTCCCAATTGCTCATCATAAATTTTCAACAGATCGTATGGTAGTTATCTCATCTGATCTTAGCCTCCACAAGATAAAAAATTCTCCTCAAGAGTGAATTACTGAAATACTAGAACGAGAATATAACCACAAAGATAAAACCTCAACCCTTCTTATTAGAATTAAAAAGGGGATTAGACATCAGATTAGAAGTCATCTTTCTGAGATTGGATATCCCATAGTAGGCGACCCTATATATGGAAAGAAAAAAAGATCCATGGGAAAAAAAGAATTAGGTCTCGTAAGTATTGGCCTAAAAAAATTTGAGAGATTCAAAACTGAAAAATAACAAAAAAATCCTATACAATAGCACAGGAATATCTCAAAAAAACTAACAACAAACTTAGCCTCGAACCAGGATTGAACTGGCGACCTCACCCTTACCATGGGTGCGCTCTACCTACTGAGCTATCGAGGCAACGGTATTATTGTAGCGATTTGTTTAAAAAATGCAAATCAAAAAAACTCCCCTCACAAACTATTTTCTTAAGATAAAAGACCACATCAAAAAAACACTAAAAATATGAAATCGATAAATATGTAATGCGTAATGGGAAATAAAAATAAAAAAATCTGATTAAGTGGGAAAACCACAATCAAAAGTCAGATTTTTTTCTTTTTTTATACGAAAAGATAATCTTGTAAAAGAAAAAGAGAGAATAAAAAGCATATAAACCACCATCAGAAACAACTGACTTTCATTACTTGCAAAATGAAAAAAATCTGTATATTTGAAATAAAAAAAGAAGCAAAAAGCCACCCTAAAAGAAAAACACTGAAATGATTTTTTTGAAAAAAATATTTTGACTCTTTCTTAGAAAAAAATCCAGAAAAAAAGTAAACAAGAATCCCAATACTCCATAATCTAATATAGACTGAATATTATGAGTAAACAAGACTCAACTATCTGTATAAAACAACATATAAATTACCCAAGGGAAAAGATATACCAAAAAAGAGGCCTTTTTAAACTGGTTAATTAACAACAGTAATAACCTCGCTCAAAAAATCACAATCAAGATATTTCCTGTTGTTACTCCTGGCAGAGAAAAAGGACTTCCACCATATTTGCATTAGAATCTGAAGCCCTATTGCTATAAAAAAATAAGCTCCATCTTCGGCGAAAGTTTCAATTAAACCCGACAAGGAACAAAAAAATTGGAAATGCTATTCTTCCAATCAATCTTAAATACAGATACTCAGGGAAGATATAATATCCTAAATGATCGATAATCATTGTAATAACTGCCAATACCTTCAATCGATCATATAAATTTGTCTGATAAACAGAAAAAAACAAGAAAAAAATCTGACTTATTTATTTGTTTCATTTTTATTGAAAATAATCCATAAAAAAACATAAACTATATATGATTTTTTTACCCTCAGATACAAGATAAATGAATAAAAAAACGACAATCAATAACTTTATGATTTTTTTAGCAGGGACAATTGTGAGTCTTGGAATTTGTGCCCTACTACTTATCAGAGAAAAATCAAAAGTTTTTCCTATTTGTATAATATTTTTAGAAAAAAATACAGCCCTATAGAAAAAGTTGACCAAATTCTCCAAAGAGAATATTTTTGATAAACAACTTCTCCAAAGTGGACAACAGGAAATGATAAAAGAAGCTATGAAAGCGTATATCAATGGTATTGGAGATCCCTACACTGTCTATCTAGATGCTGAAAGTTATTCTGGACTCCAACAAGAACTTGAATGAGAAGGACATATTGAAGGAATCTGAGCTGTTGTAAGCAAAAAAAGACTATTATATCCAAGTAGAAGAAGTATTAAAAAGGCTCTCCAGCATTTGAAGCTTGAATACTTCCTCTTGATAGGATCATCTTAATATGAACTGGCGAAACAAAAGGATTAACAACAAGTGAAGCCGTTAGCAAAAATCAGATGAGAAAAAGGCACAAAAATAAATCTCTTTATCGAAAGAACAACAAACTCAGGTAGCAATGAATATCTTGAAAAAAAGAAGTGACAAGAGACGTCATCAATATCCCTTCGGTAAGAGAAAAGGTTATAAACTATAGTTGACACAAGCTTTGACATCTTGAGGTTTCAATTTTCTGAGACCAAACCAATAAACTGATGAACCAAGCAGTTAAAGAATTTCTTAATCAAAAAAAGTTGAAGGGATTATCTTAGATCTGAGAGGGAATTGATGAGGACTACTAGAAAGTGCTGTAGAACTCGCAGGACACTTTTATTCCTAAGGGAGAAGATATCGTTATTAGTAAGTATCGTAATTATAAAGATACTACCTATAAGAGCGAAGGATTTGCAGAACTAAAAGATTATCCTCTTGTTATCCTTGTTAATGGATTAAGTGCAAGTGCAAGTGAAATTTTAACCCTTGCTCTCAAAGAACAAATCTGAAGTACTATTGTTTGAACAAAAATCTTTTTGGAAAAGGTAGCATTCAAACCCTACAGGAACTCGATAATCAAGACTCTCTGAAGTATACCGTAGGAAAACGATTTGGACCAAAAAGGTACAAGCATTGATAAAGAAGGAATTAAACCTGACTATGAAATAGAACTCAATATGACTGGATATTTAATGAATAGAGTAGACAATCAACTCCAAAAAAAGCACAAGATATCCTTGTTCAAAAAAATTAAAAAAACAATAACTCGGTAAAATACCCGAGTTTTTTTATTAAATTCTTGATTTTTTTAGATTAGTATTTATATGCTTAATTCAAGTTTATCTAATTTGATTAAATAATAATGCTTCTCTATGGAAAAACCAATAGCTGAAAAAAATAAAAAGATAACCTCAAAAAGTCAGATTCCTCTCCTTTTTTTGGGAAAAATGCAAAAAAATATGTAGCAATTTTTATTTTTTTGAGAAAATTCTTCTTCGTTAACCTATGTCCACTACAAGCAAAAAAATATGCAGAAGAAATATGAATTCAAACCTTTATTTTTTTGACAAGAAAAAAAGAACAAGACATTAGTCATTTCCCTGAACTAAAAAAATCGAACTCAAAAAAATATAGTGAAGTTAATCAAATTTTTTTGAACTAATATCTTTTTTTGAATGAAGATGAAAAAAATGTATAGGTATTATGATTCAACTTCCACTTCCTGATAGTTTTTTTCTGAATATAAACTAAACCTTTTACAATCTATAAGGGAAGATAAAGACATTGATTGACTAGGTGGAAGTTTAATTGGGAAAGGGTTTTTGTGATATGATAGATTTTTTTCTCCAGCAACACCAAAAGCAGTTTTCACACTGCTTGATTCGTACCAATTAGGAGACTTGAAAGGAAAAAGAGTTGCAATTATTGGACAGAGCATTATTGTTGGAAAGCCTCTTGCTCTAGAAGCGATAAAAAGATGAGCTATCGTTCAGTGCTTTGATATCTCGTCTACTCCTGAAGAACTTGAAGAAGGATGTAAAAATGCTGAATATCTCTTCTGTGGAACTTGAGTTATAGACATTATTAATGAAAAACATATAAATAATAAGGGGGACCAAATTTTGATTGATATTTGATATTGACATAAAGAAGGTAAGCCCGCTGGTGATATTGACTTTGAATCAGTAAAAGACAAGATAAAACACATTACTCCAGTTCCTTGAGGTGTAGGACCTCTAACTATCGCAAGCCTCTTTGATAATGTGATTATACTTGCAAAACAATTTTGAAATATTTTGAAATAAAACATGAGAATTTACCTCAAAGGCTATTATGGATACAAAAAAACTTTGGAGATGAGCTCCTCCTTTTTTTGGGGGTTATTGAAGAAATTTTTTTCTCGTTATAAAGTAGAAGAACTTATTATAGAAGTGGGAAATACTGATCGAATGCAAGAACGACAAAAGAAAAAAATCAGAATTTTTCTTAATGATTTTTACAGTACAAGAGGAGTTTGGATTGATCGAGAAAAAATTAAATATTTTTGTCCAGAAGAATACTTCAATAAACAGCACAAAATTTTTCAAAAAATGCCAAAAAAATGGAATATGTACCTAAATATCATACTAGGAAACCACCCCTTTAAGGATTCTTTTTAAAAATCTTTGGAGGAGGTGAAGTTATAGATGAAAGTAGAGATTTTCCTCACAATGGCTGGAATATTCTTTTTACTCTATATGAAAAACTATTTTTAAAGGGAAATTTTGCGCTTTGGTGAGGACTAGGAAGTCAAAAAAATATTAACAAAAACGATTGACAAATATTTTTAGTAAAAAAAGCTAAATATTTATTACTTAGAGAAGAACATTCTCTCCATATTTGTCAGTATATTTTATGAAAAAAATGAGTAAAAAAATTAGAACAATATCACGATTTTAGTTTCAACATCATAGAATATTGGCAATCTAAGAAAAAATACTATAAAAGATACTATTCTCATAAACCTTAGTCCCTCTTTAGACCTAAAAAAACGGAACAGTATAAAATGAGAAGTAAAAGGTGATAATATCATTTATTTCCCTTGTGATCTAAATTTTGATACAAAAAAACCATAAAAAGAACATGGCATTAATGGAGAAAAAAAGATATTTTTTTATTTGGACCAACTATACATTAAACGAAATTTTTTTGAAACACTTTCTCAATGTAAAGAAGGAATAGGATCTAGACTTCATTTTCTTTATTGTTTACAGAAAATTTGAAAAAAATATTACTCCAATATCTTCCAATAGTAAAATTACATATAATCTTTAGAAATTTTTTTGAAGACATCTTCTTGAAGATAATTTGTAGAGATAGATTGTTTTTTTGTTGTTTTTTTCTTCTATTGAATTATTAACTCAATTTTTTTCTTTTTCTGTATTTAAATATTCACTATTTTCAGCACTTGGATACATATTTCATCAAGAGACTTCTCTTTTTTTTGAAAATTATCCATATTATTATAAATAGATTCATTATTTTCTTTTCTAGAAGAATTATCTTCTATATTTTTTTCTCTTCTCTTTTTCTCTCTATAAATTGCTCCTTTAAATCCATTTCAGCTAAAAAACTGTTCATAATCATAATCAATTTGTTTTAAAAACCCAATATTTATATTCTGTGTGAAAAAAATTAGATAAAAATAAAATCCCAACCAATAGTTATATTTCTTTTTTTCCTTTTATTAGTTCATTTATTTCACTAACTCTTTTTTTCCAATTGTTTCTGAAAAAAAGACTTCTGAGTAATCCCCAGATCCTGTAACCTCATCATAATTTCCTTACCTGGATGAAGCATTTTTCATAAAAGTAGTGAATTAAAACAAAAAATTATTAAATTTCACTAATTCACTAAAACAGAGAATTTCTTACATTTTTTTCACATTTCTACTATTTTTTTCACAATTTTAGTGAATTTCTATAATTTTTATATTTCTCGAAATTTAATATTTTTACTAATTAATTATAGTTATTTTTCACAATATTGTCAAAAAAATAATAATTTCACTTTATTTGTGAATTTATTACTCTTTTTACATTTTCACAAAAAAATAGAATTTTTAAAAAATACTAATGTTCCTATTTTTTTCCTTGCATTTTATAATCACTTTATAATAATTTTTATCAGAGTAATCTTTACTTATAAGTGTATAAAGATGATTTCTATTCTTTTTTTCTTTTATAGGAAGTCAAATTTTTTTATCAAATCTTTGTTGTTATTTTTTTTGATTTTTGACTTCAAATTATTACACCAGAAAAAAATAGCAATTATGAGAGATTGAATATGGATAATTATTTGTTCTCTATTTTTTTATTACATATTAAGTTTTGGAAAAACCTATTTTTTTCTCAGCGAATAAAAAAATGCGAATCTGAGTTATTTTTTTCTTATTTGATTTACTTCTTTATTTTCATGGTTTATTTTTTTGATAAAAAAATATTACAGATATCCTTATCGGAATAAAAATATGGTTTTTCGATATTTTATTATCCTTTTTATGATCAATTGGTATTGGCTTTTTTTCTAGAGAAAGAAAAATAATAGATCAGAAAAAAAGAGTTATAAACTGGCTTAATTTGGTGAAATGGGGATTAGTATTTACTGTTGTTATCGGGCGAATTTGGCAGTTTCTAAAAGCTTCTAAAAACCAGAATGGTTTTTACCATATAGGATACTGAGGATTAGATGATTTTTCATTTTTGGGGTTAATCCTCCTATTTATTATTTAACAGGTTTTTAAGTGAAGTTTGAGACGACAAGGACTTTTTTTCTTGACCAAATAATTATGCTTACTTCCTAGTAGTTTTTTTCTTCCACTCCTTTGGCAACTCTTTTCCAATTGATAATATTTTTTTCAAAAAAGAAACGAGAAAAAGACTGAATGGATCAGCTTTATAATTATTATTCTTTGGATTATTACTCTTGGGGCAACATTATCTAGAGCTGGTTTAATATGAGGAGCTTTGGCAATAATTCTAGTAAACTTCAATAAACTTATAAAACACAAAAAAATTCTTATTTGATGAATCAGCGCTTTAATCATTTCTGTTATTGGATTAAGTATTTGGAAATGGGATTCAACTCGTGTTCACATTGAAAAAAAATTCTGAGGAATTAGTAGCGTAATTGAACATCCTCTATGAGTTTGACTAGGAAGCTCCTGACCTGCAATTCATCATTGATGAACACAACTTCCTGAAAACTACTATCTTCAGCTAATGATCGATATGGGAACTATAGGTTTTCTCTTATGGTGTGCAGTTATGGGAATATTTTTTTCAAGAGCAAAAAAACAAATAAAAGAAAAAAACAAAAAAAGGAAGATCAAATTCACCAGAAATTATTAAATATCTTAAATGCATTACAACAGGGACTCCTAGCATTGATGGTAATGTGATTATTTTTTTGCATGTTTTTTTGAAGATAGCATGGTCAATTATATATTCTTTAGTTTATACTGACTAACAATAGGATATTTGAATTCTTTAATCAAAAAAATAGCAAAAAAATGAATAAAATTAAAAAAACTCCAAAAAAATCTGAATTATTTTTTTGAAGTTTTTTTATGTTATTTGATAAAATACTCGCTAAAATAGTAATTTTCCTAATAAAAAAATTTATCAAAAAAACCATTTCTCCAGACAAGGGTATTCTCTCCTTTTTATTTTAAGGGCAAGATATGTTCTCATGAACCTCATTGTAGTGAATATTCAATTAGAACGCTAAAAAAAGATATTGATTTTTGAACTGATTTCCAATGTCTATTGACAGAATTTTTACATTGTCTACCAAGTATGCATAAAATCTATGATCCAGAACACTATCGTGTTGTATTTATATCTTCTGCTCCAATAGGAACGCCATTTTTTTGGATGAACTAGTTGCTGATCCAAGATTTGAAGTAGTTGGAATCGTTACTCAGCCAGATAAACCTGTTGGAAGGGGATTAACACTTCAAGAAAATATTATAAAAACTCATGCAAAAAAACTAGGGATTAGTGATAGCAAGATTCAAACTCCAACAAAAATTAATCCTGAAAAATCTATAGAAGGAAAAAACTTTTTTGATCGGTTAAGTGCAGTAAAGCCTGATTTCCTTGTAGTGATTGCTTATGGAAAAAAATTATCCCTCAAAATATACTAGATATTCCTGTTTTTTTGACCGATCAATGTACATTGATCTCTCCTTCCTAAATATCGCTGAGCAAGTCCTATCCAAACAATTTTTTTCTTAATCAAGAGAAGGAAAGTGGAATTACTATTATGCATATGGATGCAGGAATGGATACCTGAGACATCATCTCTCAAAAAAGTTTTGAAATTCCTTTTGATCGAACCTGTAAAGACTGTATTGAGCATATGCAAATTATCTGACCTAAGTTTCTCAATCAGACCTTACGAAATTATGCAAAAAAATAATCTAAAAAAACTCAAAAAAACAAGATGAAAAATAAGGTAATTTGCTGTAAAAAAATAGAAAAAAATCTGACGGTGAAGTTAACGTTTTCACTGATTCTTTGGAAGAAATTTATGCAAAAATATAGAGGTTTTTTCTCTGGCCAAGGATTTATTTTTCTCTTTGAAGGGAAAAAAAGTAATCATTGAAAAAAACTTGTCCTCGAAAAAGAAATACTATGAAGAAAAAAATCAGACTTTCCTCTTATTTCTTCCAAGGGAGATTTGCATCCTGCTGTAAAAGAGATACACATAAAAACCTGAAGGGAAAAAAATCTATGGATTGGAATAGTTTTAAAAATTGATATTTAAAAAAAGCCCTCTAGATTAACTAGAGAGTTTTTTTCAACTAAGCAACAATTCTCAATGTGCTCATTTTTTTCTTTTTGTTTCTGGTTTTTTTCAAAGAATGCGATCGCTTCAGCAAGTTCTGGTTTATTCTTTTGCATATTCATGGATATCTATTCCTTTCTGATATGCTTCACAAGCTTGAACCAATGCTTTAGCTCCTGCTTGAGTTCCCTTTGGATGAGCATGACAACCAGCTCCCATTGTAGTAATAAAATCTACATTTCCCATCAGATCAATAAATGGTTTGAGAAGTGTAGGATTGAGCCCTCCTGAAATAATAGGACAACATGTTTTAATAGCTCTCCAACTATCATCTCTCAAAACCTCTTCATTGTCTTCGTCTCTCTGAACGAGCTCAATAAAGTCTTTATCTGTTTCAGGAATTGTTCCCCAAGACTGTTCAAAAAAATATGTCCAGTTTTTTTCATATATCTAATATTTTCAGCTGCTGTTACATCTTCGGCTTTATCACCTGCCATTTTACCTACTCCTGCTGTTCCTGTATGAATTCCTGAGGCTCCAGCAAGTCTTGCAAACTTTGAAAGCACTAGTACTGAATATCCAATAGGATTCTCTGGTCTGGTAAATGCACCATGTCCAGCTCTATGGAAGTGGATGAAAAACATCAGGATATTTTTCTTCTCAAGGTCTGTACTGCCATCCAACCTGCAGTAGTTCCATCAATCAAAAAAATGCATATGATCCTGGTTCAAATCCAGCATTTCTAATCATTTCACATCTTTCAATCATAGTGTCATAATCTGCAGCTGAGACGTTGAATGAATGAACTTTTTTGTGTCAGGTTTCTTTTACTGCTTTGTCCATAGCTTCCTTTACGTGTTTTACCATTTTATCATAAGGACAAAAATCCTGATTTGCTTGAGGTTCGTCATTCTTCACGAAATCTCCACCTCCTACCCAGAAATCATAGCAGACTTCAGCATATTCAGCAGAGGTAAGTCCCATTTTTGGTTTAATAATGGTTCCAAGGATTGGTCTATTATGAACTCCTAGATAATTTCTCATGTCTGCTAGGGTATAACTTGGTCCATCATATTGTTCAAGCATTGCAGGTGGAAACCATACATCAAGCAACTTCAAAGCTTTAACTTCTTTCATACCAAAGACATTTCCTGCAATATAAGTGAGAATATTTTGAACATTTCCTCCTCTATCAAAGAGTCTCCATGGATAAGCAATCCATACGAGTTCTTTTTCTTCCTCTACTTTATAAACAAGAGCATTCATCTCTTTTGAAAAAGCAGTTTCTGTCTCAACAAGGAAATTTGTCCCTGTAGATGATTCAGCAGCTACTTCACAAGCAGCTTGAAGAATATTGAGTTTTTTACCTGGTTGTAAATGAAAGGCACAAAGCATATATTGCCCATTTTTCGGATTTGGAAGCTCCAAATTAACATAAGCAAGTTGATGTGCATTTAGCGTTTTCATGAGTTCTTTTGTATTTGTCATTTTTTTGTAAATATAAATATAAAATTTACCGTTTAAGTATAATCAGATTTCTCTTTTTTTGCAAATTTAAGAAAGAAAAAGGATTTTTTTTGAAAAAAATTTAAAAAAATCTGAATATACTTTATTATATTCCTTTTATTTATAGAAAAAAATAGATGTCTAATTTTTTTCAAGTAATTGTTATGGTTTTGTTTATGCTTGACTAAAAAAATAGTGAGGAAGAATTTTTTTAAAAAAATATTGATGATTTAAAAACTTAGAAAAGCAGAAATTAAAGGTAAAATTGATGAAAAGAATTATGGATACTTCAGATGCAATAAAGGAAGTTTTTTTCATTAAATGATTTTTTTCACAAGAGTATAAAATACTCCAACTTTTTGATAATGAAAAAAAGAAGTCAGCATGTCGCATTTATAGATTCATCAGGAAAAATTTTATGATCAAAAATGGACCGGATGGAGAAATTCGTTTAGAAAAAAAGACTTAGACGATCTTCTTTCACAATATCAAGTTCTTTTTTTGAACAGTATATTATCAAGTTCATTCTCTATCTGCTGAAGAAAAAAATCAGGTTTCTCTATTTCTTAAAGATTTAATGGAAGAATTTTTTTATATTAAATCGCTTGCATTTCCTGAGTAATTCCCTATTATGTGGAGCGATGGCGATTGTAGCTCAGCTGGTTAGAGCATCGGATTGTGGTCCCGAGGGTCGCGGGTTCGATTCCGTCAATCGCCCCAGCTTATAGAATCTATCATAAATATACAAATAAAAAAAGAAGTCTGCTTTTAGACCTCTTTTTATTATTTTTCTACTTTTTCTCCTTCTTAACTTTCATCCAAGGATAATACTTTTTCAATATAAGATCTAATTTCCCTTGGTTTAATAATTCCAAATTCAGTAATAATTCCACGAATAAATTTTGGAGGGATTTTTATCAAATGCAAAAATTAAGAAAAATCTAATCCTTCAGGTGCATCTTCCCAAACTTCATGAGAATGTCTTTGTTCTATCTGGATTGTGTCATGAACATCTACTTTTAATAAATTACCAGCAATGTATACTGGAACATTTGCAAACAAGGCAGATAACCCTACTGCATAACTTCCTACTTTATTGATAACTCCACCATCCAACTTAATAGCATCACAACCAATAATTACACAATCCATCATTAAATCAGTTCCACTTTCTTCATCCATCAAAAAAGGAGCAACTCCATCGACTACCATTGTTGTATCAATTCCTTCTTCTATCAAATCTTTTGCTGTCTTTCTTCCTTGATAAAGAGGACGAGTTTCTGTATTAAAAACCTTAAAATTTAGTCCTTTTATCTTATGTAAAGCTAGTGTTTTTACTGCTGAAGTACTATGACAATGTGTTAATACATTATCTCCATTTTGGATTACTCATAGACCATTTAGGATTGCTCTTTCTGCTGTTTCTTTGATAAGATTGAGATAATAAGTTGCCGATTCAATTACTTTATTTTGTACTTGTTGGCAATCTTCTTCTTTTAATGTTGCAATTTGTGCTTTAATATAATCCATTCCATTGAAAAAGCATAGGTTCGGTTGGTCTTGCTTCAATCAGCATTTGCATTGCTTGCTGTATAAATTCTAGGAATTCTTCTTTTGAAGCAAAAGTCTGATTTTTAGATTCAGAAATTAAAATTTCAAAAGCTGACTTTGCAATATTGGTCGCTCCCTGAATTTTAATATCCTTAATATCTTGTACTACTTGAATAATGTTTAAAAGTTTATTTTCCATATTCTATTATCTCATAATAAAAAAATAAAACACCCAAGTATACTATAAAAACTCAAAAAAATTGCAAAAAAACTGTTTTTTATAATTTAATTGTTTTATTATTATAGTACTGAATTAAGATGAATGCTGATCAGAAATCAGCTTTATTTAGCTTTTTAAGTTATATTTTTTTATTATAATCACTTTGTTGATTATTCATTTTCAGTATGAAAATTTACAAAGTCGATTTTTAAATTATTCCATTATATTTATATTATTTTTCTCTTATTTGGTTTATTCTTCCTATTTTATGGCACAAACAAGATAAAAAAATATACTTTTTAAAAAAATATACTTCTGATCATAGAGGGATATCTTATTTTACTTATGTTAATTAAACCAGAGCTCAACTTTTAGCCAATGAGAATTTATAATTTTTTTATCTAAGTTGTGTTTTAATTTATATTAGTACATTTGATTATATTCCACTTACTAGATATTTAAAAATTATGACTTAGTTTGAGTATATTAGTTTTTTTATGATAAGTATTGAAATATTTATGATCTATAGGGAGCCTCTTAATCTCTCTGAATTTATAGAATCTCGTAATTATTATCTTCACTATTTAAATACTGATTCTGAGGATTCCTTATATTCTATTATTGATCGATCCAGTTCTCAGCAGCAAAAAAACGAATTCAAAGTCAGAATTTTTTTCTTTTATTCTTCCTTATAATGAGAGCCAAAAACATACAATATTCTCTACTAAATGAGAATAGAAATTTTTAAAGATAGCAGTATCCTTGCAATTCAAGATCCTTCATGAAATCTCTTTGAAATATCCCCCAAAAGTAAACTCTTTTTTTCTACAATTACTAAAAACACTCAATTATCAGCTTTATTATGGAAAAAAATTAAGAAAAATAAGTTTGGATAGTTTTATACAAAATGAAACTTTATCATCTCTGCAAAATAGTTATAAAGAACAACTATCATTATTTGTAAAGAAAAAAAGGTTCCCTTACTATTTTCTTCAAATCAAAAAAACTTGAAGAAATAAGTTTTATATATACTAAATGGCTTGCTAATTGGAATCCCTTTTTATCAAAAAAATGGAAACATAGCAGAAGAATATCATAAATTTTTTTTATTATGAAAAAAACATGTGAAAAAGAAAAAAATAGAAGATAATAAACAAAAAAACAGTAAATAACTATGATTTCTGATTAAAATCAATTTTGTGAAAAAAACTCAAATTTTTCAATTTTATAAAAAAAGAAAAAAATAAAGTTTTTTTCACATTATTTTTTTAACAAAAAAATATTATCTAAATAAAAATTATTTTTTTCTTTTTTTCACCTTTTTTTAAAAAAACTCACTTTTTTTTCACAGAACAAAAAGAAAAAAATATCTTCTTTATCTCTAATAAAAATATCATCAATTCACAAAAAAACTATAATTTTTTTCTTACTATCATTTTTTTATCTTTTTTTAAATTTATATATTTTATTTAATCATGAAAAAAAGCTTGTTGATTTTTCTCTTGAAAAGCTTTTTTTCAATTTTATAAACTTGTGATTGTTTATTATATTAATTTAATGGATGAAGGATTATATTAAAAAGATTATTTGTTCTTTGTTTTTTTGAATATTTGTAGGATTTTTTTGTTTTATAATTTATTAATCGGTCAAAGTATTGTACAAAATGTCTCATCAGGAATTTAATTATCCTGTATATGCTATTTTAATAGCTTTGTCTTTTGTATGTTGTTTGGTGTTATGGATTAGTGCCGACTCATGTTAAATTTAGTAGAGCTATTTTATTTTGTAATAGGTATAGTATCTTTGGTTATAGGGAAGACTCTCCTTGCTAATGATTGAGCTCATGGTGTTTTCTTTTGAGATATTGCTAGTGTTTTTTTGAGTGATTACTTTGATAGTTGGTCCTACAGGTTTGATTTTTACTCAGAAAAATTAAAAAAAGAAAAAGGAGGAAAAAAGATTTGGAAATTATTGAGGTTTAGCTTAGTTTTTCTCTGTTTTTTTGTGTAAAAAAAGTGAAAAAAACTGATTTTTGTATAAAAAAATGTTTTGATTTTTTTCTTGGGATTTTTACTATACTGAGAAAGTCAAATAAGCCTAGGTGATGGAACTGGTAGACATGCTAGACTCAAAAATCTGGTGACTTCACGGTCGTGCGGGTTCAAGTCCCGCTCTAGGTAATCTTGATGGAAGTCTGGATTTAAATTCAGATTTTTTTTGTTATTTCTTTTTGCATTTCATTATGGAAAAAAAGTATAGTTTATTTAATTCTTTTTATTTTTTTGATCTGTGAAGTATGAGTACAACAACTCTTAAAAATAGGGAAAATGAAGTGGATCTATCTTTCTAGACCTGATCGTAGACAACTAGAAGATATGGTAAAAGGATTAGATTTGCATGAAATGGTTGAACAAGATATTTTTAGAACCTAGTGCTCATGATAAAATTGATATTTATGATGATTGTATTTTTTTGGTAATGCATTTTCCAAAGTATAATGAAAAAAATTAGAAAAAAATATGTTTCAAATGAAATGAATATTATATTGGGTAAAGATTTTATTATTACAATTACTAAATATCCGACAAATAATATTGAGAAAAATCAGACAAGAATATATATCAGAAATTAGAGAAGAGTGAGATGATGCTGAAGAATATAAGGTTTCTCCTTATTATATTCTCTATAAAATTATCGATGTGATGTATGATAAGGTATTAATTGGATTAAATAAATTCAATTTAGATTTAATGGAAATGGAAAAAGCAAGCTTTTTGATAAAAAAATTTTGTTGATGCAAATTTTCTTAAGAAAGTTTTGATTAAAAAGAGAAATACGGTTCTTTTTGAAAACAATATTTACTCCTCATGAAGAGATATTAGTAGAACTACAAAAGGCAACTGCAAATTTTTATGAAGGAGATTTGGATGTATATTTTGAGGATCTAGAGTATAAAACAAGTAAAAATTTTTGTGATATATTTCTATTATTCATGAAAAATATAGATTCTATTTGAGAAATATTCAATACTCTTACTAATATGATGACAAATACAAATGTCTGAATTTTTGACTATTTTGACGGTGATTATTGGAGTAATGACTATGATTAGTGGAATGTTTGGAATGAATGTACAATTACCTTTGGCTGATAGTCCTTATGCATTCTTGATTTTTGCTAGTGATTATGATAGTTATGGGAGTTTTTGATTGTCCGAATCTTTAAAAAAAGAAAAAAAGTGGTTTTTAAGTCTGGTTTTTAGTTTGTTTTTTTATTGTTGATGTTGTATCAATCTAGAAAAAAAGAAAGAAAAAAAGTCTAAGTTTTTTTGTATTGTTGTTTTGATTTCTTTTTTTATTAGTGATAGGAGTTTTTTTATATTATAGGAGCTAGTTATAATAGCAAAATTTTTTTATCAACCAGGTACAAGGATTGAAATTTCAAAATGAGAAACTTTTTCTAAATTTTATTGACATTTGTCAGGTTTTCAAAAAAATAATGATGAAATTTTGGATGAGAAATCATTCTCGTGATTTACCTAAGTTACAAGAATGAATTTATCATTTTAAGTGGTAGTTATTCTAAATTGGAGTTGATGAATTTTATAGCTCAATGACCAGAATTAAGTCATACGAAATTAACATTTTTTTGGAATGATGGTCTATTTATGATATTGATCAGTATTTGACGAAGAATAATTTCTTTAATGCTGGTGTTTATTTACAAAAAGTACAAGATCAGCAATTTATAGAAAAAAATGAGATCAGAATTTAGTTTTTTTAGCATTATTGCCTGAGGGGAAGAGTTTGGAAGGTTTCTTATATCCAGATACTTATTTTCTTGATCAGCAGTGAGCTTCTGTTGAAAAGGTTATAAAAATGCAACTTGAAAACTTTGATAATAAGGTATGGAAAAAGTATCGTGATCAATTTATTACGTTTACTCCTCAATGATTGGATTTAACTAATTATCGTGCATTGATTTTGGCTTCTGTCATAGAAAATGAGGAAAAAAATCAAACAAATAAAGCCACTTATTGCAGGAATCTTTATTAACAGGTTGTTTGCAGGGATGAGGTTAGATGCAGATGTAACTTTGTGTTATTGATTAAAGCTTCCTTATAGTCAATGTAGAGATGCTATCCCCTCAAATCTTTCAGATGCTACAAATTTATATAATACTAGGCAAAATATAGGTCTTATGCCAACTCCTATTTCTTCTCCAAGTATTGCTACTTTGGATGCATTGTTTAATTATCAAAAAAACAGATGCATTGTTCTATTTGCATGATAATCAGGGAAAAAAATTTATTATGGAGTAACATTAGAAGAACACAATCAAAAATAAGCTAAAAATATCTTAAATAATAATATATTAACTTTCAAAAAGGAGAAAAAAGAACAAAATCTGACTTTTCTCTTTTTTTAACTTGAAAAAAATAAAGGTAAAAAGATACATTATATTCAAATTTATTTCTTTTTGTCAAGATGAAGAAACCTTTTTAGTATTGTAAAGAATGCGTATTTATGGCTTATTCTTTGAGTTGCAGGTATGATTATTTCTTGGATTGTATTTATACTTAATGCTCAGTTTTTCAGAAGAATTTACAGGAGGAGTGAGTATTACTTTTGAGGGAAAAATTCTCTGATGATGCTAAATTTCAGGAAGATTTAAGTAATTATTTGGTAGATAAAGGATTCCCTAAAATGAAAATTTGACTTGAAAAAGTCAAATACTCAAAGTATCAGTAAAACTTAATCAAAGATTTGAGAATGATGAACAAGTAAATCAGATTTCTCAGCTTATTCCTCTCTTTTTGCAGGAATCAAAGTATATTGATTCTACAGAAGAGATCATTGATCAAGCTATTATTGGTCCTAGTGTAGGAGATTATATGCAAGAAACAGCTAGTCAAGCTCTAGGATTTGGTATTATTGCTATGGTTATCTATATGATTTTTTCTTTTGGAACTATCAGAAAACAAATTTCTCCAGCAATTTTGGCTGTAGTAGTAGTTTTGACTACTCTTATTAGTGTAAGTTTCCCAGCTGGAGCTTATGGTATTTGGATGATGATAGATGCTAGAGTTCAGATTGATACAGTATTTATTATTGCGATTTTGACAATTATTGGTTATGGTATCAATGATACTATTATTATCTTTGATAGAGTAAGAGAGAATATGTTGGCACATAAAGACATCAAAGGTAATCAACTTCTTTCTGTGTTTGATGATAGTATTTGGCAAACTATGAAGAGATCTATGGGTACTTCATTGTCAACATTGCTTGTATTGATTGCAATGATGGTATTTTGATCTGGAGTATTAGCGACTTTTGCTTTTACTGTAGGTATAGGAGTTGTTGCTTCTACACTTAGTAGTATATTTGTTGCGGTTCCTACTGCATATTTGATGTTGACTTTGACAAAGAAAGGAAAGTAAAACATAATAAAAAGTCTGACTTTTATTCTTGAGTTAGACTTTTTTTGATTTTCTCTTTTTTTTTGAGCTTAAAATCATATAGTCAAGGTAATTTAATTTGGTATTAAGCTTCAAATGAAAAACTTTGGCAATAGAAACTAGTTGTGATGATACTTCTTTAGCAATAGTTTCTTGTGATCAAGACTGAGTATTTCGTGTAGAGGATTTGTTAGCTTATTCTCAGATTTCTGAACATCAGAAATTTTGATGAGTAGTTCCAGAATTAGCTTCTAGATTACATAGTGAAAAGATTATCGCGATATTGCAAACTATAGGTTGGGAAAAAATTAATAAAGTTGACACAATTTCAGTGACAATTCAACCTTGACTTCCAGGATCTTTTGGTGGTAGGTAAGACCGTTGCTTTTTGAGCTTTGAACCTACTTTGACAAAAAAGTAATCCCTGTTCATCATATTCATGGACATATTTTTTCAATTTTACTTGAGAGAAAACTTAGTGATATAGTATTTCCTCTTGTGATTTTGACAGCATCAGGTTGACATAATGATATGTACTTGATAGAGAAAAAGACAGAACAAAAGTCTGATTATTATTCTCGTTTTCATCAGGAAGAATTTGCAGGCTTTATTATTAGTAAGCTTGGATGTACTTTAGATGATGCTGCAGGAGAATGTTTTGATAAGGTATCAAGAATGCTTTGAGGTCCATATCCGGGAGGATCTTGGATTGGACAAAAAGGCAAAAAAATGGGAAGATCAAATCCACAAGTAAAATTTAAGAGGATTTTTCTTTCTCATGACAAATATGAATTTAGTTTTTCAGGAATGAAGAGTCAGGTTTCTTTTCTTTTAGAAAAATTGAAAAAGGAGGGTATTGAATTAACAGATCAGCTCATCTGTGATATTGCTTATGAATTTCAAGAGGCTGTTGTTGAGGTAATGGCAAAAAAACTTATTCAGGCAGCTCAGGAATTTTGAGCAGGGAGTATTGCAATAGCTGGTTGAGTCTCGGCAAATCAGAGGTTATCAGAAGTTATTGAAGAAATAAACAAGAAAAAAATCTGAATTTTTCCTTTTTTTCTCCTGTAAAAATGGTTTATTCTACGGATAATTGAGCTATGATTGGAGTTGCTGGACTTTTTACAGACAATCAGTTAGTTATATTAAAAAAATAAGATGATATTTTATTTTTTTCTTTGCTAATATGATAAAAACATAGACATAAGTTAAGCTGGTCAAATACTAGGATTACGCTTTTTGGAATATTGTGAAAAGAAATATTATCTGAATTATTATACTACAGCTCTTAGGTCTGATTATCCAGATTTTTTTGGAAAGAGGCACAAATATTGAAACGTTGTAAATCTTTAGAAATGTGGATGGGAGAAAAACTCATTATTTAATCTCTGATTATCTTAATGCAGTTCAGTCTTGAAATCCAGTTGATGTTGATACTATAAAGTTGCATATAGCTCAGGAGATGAGGGAAGAGTTTCAATTTTCTAAAAAAATAAAGATTTTTTTCTGAACTTAAATTTGATGATTTTTGATGATTAAGTGAGCATTTTTATTGAGAAAAATGTAGATGATAGATTGGAGGAGGTGATTGGGAAAGTTCTTAATAATCTTGATCAATTTATTCTCTCGGAATGGTGAAAAAAAGGTAATAGATTTTTATAAAGAAGAAGTATTTGGTATATATTGAGCATCCTAGATTTCCAGATTTTGATGCGATGAGGATTGATTTGGAGTGAATAGCTAGTTTAAGTAATGTAAATATTATGGCAAGTCCAGATTTTTGAGTTGTTGTTTGAGAAAATGAATATCTGATTTTTAGATTGGAAAACAGGTAAGGATCCTTTTGATTCTTCAGCATTGACGGATCAGCTTAAGGTATATGCTCTGAAATTATTATTAAAAGCAACTAAAGGAAAAACTAATTTGATAAACACTAAAATTTCTGCTTATGAGGTTTATTTACCTTCTTTGTCTGTTTATGGAGGAGAGGTTAAGCAAGAGGATATTGATGATATTGTACAAAAGATTAGAAAAGATGTTGATTTTCAAAAGAAATTTTTGGTTAATGAAGATCCTTTGGCTAATGAACCCTTAGATAGTACTGTATTTTCTCGCACTTTTCAAAAACAAAAGTGTGAAAACTGTACTTTTAGACAGGTTTGTGATAAATTAGAAAAAATTGGAAAATAATGTCAGATTTTTAGTTTTTTCCTAAAATTAATGAAGAAAAAAATTAATATTTTACGAGCTGGAGGAGGAACATGAGGACATACTTTTCCGATTAAGAGTATGATTCAATATTTGGATAAGTATCATAAGGAACAGGTTTGAGATCATTTTTGGGCAGGGAGTAGAAGAAGTCTAGAGGAAAAAAACAGTTTCAGATTTACAAAAAGCAAATGAAAAAAATCTGACTTTTTTTACCTCTTTTATCTGGAAAAATGGAGGAGAAAAAAAGGATTAGAAGCTTTTTTTGAAAAAAATATTTGGGATCTTTTTTTAAAGTTTACTATAGGAATATTACAATCTTTGGTTTATCTTCTTAGATTTAGGATAGATGTAGTTTTTTGCAAGGGAGGGTATGTTGCTTTGCCTGTGGTAGTTGCAGCTTGGATTTTGAGAAAAAAATTCTTGTTCATGAGTCAGATACTCGTGCATGACTTGTAAATCGTATTGCTTCTAATTTTTCTTCTCATAATTTTGTTGCTTTCCCAGAGGTATTGAAGGATTGAATTATTGTTGGACAAATTTTGTCAGAAGATTTGATTCCTGAAAAGAAATTAGTAAAAAAAACTGAAAATACTCAAGTTTTGGTAATGTGAGGTTCACAGTGAGCAAAAACTATTTATGAATCCCTATTAACTCTTTTAAATACTGAAGAAAAAAATTAAGAGAATTAAATTTTTGTTGTTGTACTTTGACAGCTGAATCAGGATTTGAAAGCTCAGTTTTTATCTTTTCAAAATGTGGAAGTTAAAGATTTTTGTACACAAAAGGAGATTGGAATGTTGTATGAGACATCAGATTTGGTTATAACGAGAGCAGGTACGACCTCTTTAGCTGAACAAGATTTATTTTGAATTAAGATGATAATGATTCCTATTCCTTGGACTCATGATCAAAAAAATAATGCTCTCTGGTATGTAGAACAGAAAAAAATGAATTCTGATTGATCAGGAAGATCCTGATTTTATGGAAAAAGTTGAAAACTATTTTTGATTGAACACATTGATTGGCATAAAGATTTGAAAATAGTTGATCATCTTTGAATTATTTCACAAGGGAAAGAAAAAAATTTCAAAAAAATTCTTTTTAGAATTAAAGTAAAAAAATATGAAAAATTGTACTTTTTGGGTATTGAAGAGTTAGGAATGAATAATTTATCTTTGCTGCTTGAGGATTTAGGTTATACTAATCTTGTGTTTATTGATAAGGAGCAGTATCATATTAAATCAGATGATATTGTAATCTATGCTGATATGTTAAAGGATTCTTCTCTTGTTAAAAAAATGTTTTTTTCTCTAAAATTTTTCTGATCAGCAACCTTTGAAAGTTTGGAGTTATTCTGATTTTTTTATCAGAGATAAGTAAATATTTTTTTGTACTATTAGTCTTTATCAAAAAGATAAGGATCCCTCTGATATAGCAATTTGATTTTTTTGAGCAGAATATCTCTGATTTTTTTGAGGAAAGACTTATTTTTTTGAATGAAAAAAATTGACTGTGGATATTCGTCAGATTTTTGATGCTATTTTATCTTGAAGAAAAAAATTCCTTATCATTTGATTAAAAAAATGTATTTTTATCGTTGAAAATACTCAAAAATCATTTATCAAATCTTTATTTTTGAGAGATAGGATTTCCTTGACTTTTTGTAGAGAGATAGAGATATATTAAGATGTTTTTTTATATTTTTTTCCCCTAAAAAAATATGATGAAAAAAACGAAGAGAAATTTTTTTCTAATCGATGACAATCACTTATGCAATTTCCATCTGCGCATTTGGCGTTGGTTTTTTTGATGGCGATTGCAATGAGGGAGATTTATCTTTCGATGTCTTCTGTTTTATTTACGAAGCTTGTAGCAGGTTGATTGGTAGCTTTGCTTATAGCTGTTTTAGGATCTGTTTATGTTTTACATCAAAAAAACCTTGTAAAAAAATAGAATTTGCTATGCTTTTTGGGGATCTCAATTATTAGCTATTTTATGCTGAATTTGATATTTTTTTTCCTCGTAGAGGAGCGTTTTGTTTATTCTGAGAATCTTTTTCCAGTATGGAATCTTATTGTTATTGGTTCTTGTAATTTTTTTGCAGTGATAGCTTTTTCTTATGTGAAAAAAATGAGAAAAAAATCTGGTATTCATGGACAAGTATTTTTCAGTCCTTAGCATTCTGATTATTGGCTGGTATTGTTGTTTGGGGAGGATTGAGTGCTGCGATATTATCTATAGAAAAGTTGTTTGAACTAGATTTTTTTCATCTGATTTGTATTGATACTTTGCTGCTTTTTTTCTTTTATTCTTCTTGGTGGATCCTTTTGTATTTAACCATTACTTATTTGCAATCAAACAAATGCCAGTAGAAGAGGAGCAAGATATTGATATTGAAGATTCTCGTATAAGAAAAATTTTTGGAGTGTATATTTTCTTGCCATTAGCTTTTTGTATATTTAGCAATATTTCTGGCTTATGGGATTAAGATATTGGTTTTAGGAGTTTGGCCTAAGGGGATTATTGTTATGTTGGGAATAGGATTTTTTTGTTCGAGGAGTACTGACTATTTATGCAACTTTTCCTCAGAAGTGACAAAAGTTTGAACTTCTTAGAAAGATATTATTTTGTGGTTTCTTGTTTGTAGCTATTATGATGGCGATTGCTCTTGGTCAGAGAATTTTTGCAATATGGTATAAGCATCAATAGATATTTTATAATGATGGCAATCTTTTTGATAGTTATTTTTTTCCGTGTTTTCTTTGATATTTCCTAAAAAAATATTCAGAATTTTGATTTCTTTTTTTGTTCGGATTGAGTCTTTTGTCTCTTTATGGACCATTGAGTGCTACAAATGTTTCATTTAGGTCTCAGCAAAGTCAATTGGATGCTATCTTGATGAAAAAAATGATGTTAATTTTCCATTGCAATCATGAAGTTTACAAAAAAATAAAGTGAGAGGAGGTTGATCGTATTAATAATTTGTTGCGAGATTTTGATCATATGTATTCAAAAAGCTCAATGGAGTCAATTTTTTTGATACAGAATGTCAAAAAGAAACTATGTCAGAGAGTCGTTTTTGTGCTTGAATTGATTTAGTTGATGCTACCAGGGAGGGGACTTACTTTTTCAGTTAATTCTGATTATGATGAAGGATTTATTGCAGATATATCTGGATATAGTAAACTTTATTCTCTTTCAGATTCAAGGTCTAAGAATGGAAGTGATTCTTCTTATGACTTCACTTTTGGAAATAAAAAAATATGAGTTAGACTTTTTCTCCATATTGGGATGAACTTTATCAATTACATGACAAAAAGAATTGTAAATAAAGCCTGTTTTAGAGATAAAAAAATCTACCTATAAAATTATTATTGATGGTATATCTTGGGAAAAAGGAATATTCTGGAAAAAAATATTATTAATTATTTTTAATGGATATTTGTTGGTAAAAGTAATTTTATTGTAAATAAAGGTTAATGAGTTTTTCAAGATTTGGTATATTATTTGTTAAATATAAAGGATTTGAATGCTGAACATCTTAGAGATGCTCAGAGGTCCTTTGCAAAGAAAAATGGTTTGGCTACCTTACCGAGTAAATCACAGATTTTACAGGTATATTTTGATCTTTTGAAAGAAGGGAAGATTGAGAAAAAGTCAGATTTTGAACTTTTGCTTCGTAAAAGGGCTATTAGATCAATGTCAGGAATTGTAAGTGTACAGGTTTTTGACTAAGCCATATCCTTGTCCGAGTCATTGTATCTTTTGTCCAAATGATCCAGAAATGCCAAAGAGTTATATCAAATCAGAACCTGGAGCGATGAGAGCTTGGCTCAATCAATTTGATCCAGTAAAACAGGTCTATAATAGACTTTATTCTCTTCAGCAGACTGGACATAAGACTGATAAAATTGAGATGATTGTGCTTGGAGGTACTTGGGATTTCTATCCAGACGATTATAAAAGAGAATTTATTCAAAGACTTTATGATGCGTGTAATACCTTTTCACAACTTGAAATAGAAAATAAGGTAGAAAATTCTGATCGAAAATACGCATTTCAAGTGAAAAACGAGGATCAAATTCAGCTTTCTTCCTCTTTGGCTGAGGCTGTTAAAATGAATGAAAAAGGCTGAACATAGAATTATCGGTTTAACTATTGAGACAACTCCTCCTTTTTGTTACGCATGCTAACTGTCGTGAGCGAAGAGAGATGGGAGTTACAAGGATTGAAATGGGAGTTCAGTCTACTGATAATCAGATCTTGGAAATGAATAAAAGAGGTCACACTGTTGAGGAGATTAGAGTTGCAATGAATCGTCTTAGGCAGTATGGATTTAAGATGTCAATTCATATTATGCCTGGACTTTATGGATCAAATCTTGAAAAAGATATTGATACTTTTAGGCAGATTTATGATGATGAATCTCTTAGACCAGATGAAATTAAATTTTATCCGACTTCTGTAATTCCAGATACAGAGCTTTATACTCTTTATCTTGAAGGAAAAGTATCAGCCAATAACTACAGAGGAAATTAGTCAGATTATTCGTCAGACTTTTCGTGAGATTATTCCACCTTATACGAGAATTAAGAGACTAATTCGTGATATTCCAGCTACAGAAATTAGTGCTGGATCTAATGTTACAAATCTTTCACAACTCATGCATGAAACTTTGTTGAAAGAATATAAAAATGCTGATTTAGATTATCGTTTATGATTATATAAAAGGCTCTATCCACATTTAAGAGTGTATGATGATGAAATAAATTTCGTTGAAGACTGTGTAAAGCTTGAGTGAGAAAAAATGTTATCTTTTATCTTTGGTAAAATGCCAAATACTTCAGATTTCCGTCATTTTGTAAGCTTGGATACTAGGAGCAGAGAAATGAGAAATAAAAAAGAAAAAACAGAACAACTAAATTTGGTTGTGAGAAAGTATTTGTCTGGATCTGGGGTTGAATATTTTATCAGTTTTGAAGATGAACTTGGTTATTTGTATGGTTTTACAAGATTACTTTTGATTACTGCAGAAAATGCTATAGATTGGAATGGTTTAGGCGCATGAACAGCATTGATTAGAGAACTACATGTATATTGAAGTTTACAGAGTTTGAAACAAGTAGAGGATCAAAAATGCTAAGGTCCAGCATACTTGACTTGGAAAGCAGCTTTTTGTCTTTAGCGGAAAAATATTTCTCAAGTTGCTTGATATGAAAGATTGTCTGTTATTTCTGGTGTTTGAGTAAGAGAATATTATGCTAAATTAGGCTATAAATTAGATTGAACTTATATGGTAAAAAGATTTTACCTAAAAAAAGAAAAACTGACTCTAATGTCAGTTTTTTTCTTCTTTTATAAGTTTATCTATAAAGAGAACTCAATTAAGATGATCAATTTCATGTTGAATAATACAAGCATTAAATCCAGAATATTTTTTTGTTGATGGGATTTTCCTTTGAGATCTTGATATTTCACTTCTACTCGTTGGTGTCTCTGTACAAACCCTCTGTCTCAAGGGAGAGAAAGACAGGCTTCCTCTGATGTTTGCATTTCTTTTTGATGTATTGATAATTTCAGGATTGATGAGTAATGTTTCTCAGAGAAAGTCTTTATCTGGATTCTTTTCATTTGGAAATTTCTTTCGTTGAGTTGTAGCTATCATTCTTATGTTTTCTCATATTTGAGGAGCTGCTAGTCCAACTCCATCATATTCTCGCATAAGATCTAGTAGAATTTTTACCAAACTCTTTGATTTCTGGAGTGATTTTTTTCTACTTCTTCACAAACTGTTCTTAGTATTTTTATTGTCTTTCCCTGTTTCTAGAGGGTAAAAAAATTTTTAGATTATTTTTGATGCATGTTTTATACTTAATTTATTTAAAAAAATAAAAATATTGTTTGTTTTTTTGGTGTTGAAATACTAATTTAGGACTGGTAAAATTACTATATTTATTTTCTCTTGAAAATCAAGAGTAATTCACTATACTCTTCCTTGCAAAAATCATTCAACCCACAGTTATTGGAGTGTTAGATGTTGTTTAGTGGAGGGATGGCAGAGCGGTTGAATGCGGCAGTCTTGAAAACTGTTGACCGAGCAATCGGTCCGTGGGTTCAAATCCCACTCCCTCCGCCATTTATGATTCAAAGATTATATGGGAAAAACTACAAAAACCAGCAAGTTAAAAGTTGTGTTTGCTGTGTTTCAAATGGTAGTATTTGTGGTAACTATGCTTTATGCAGATGCCTTTGGTAGTGCAAATGAGCAACCGGTAAATACTAACTCAGTATTCTTAGGAACAGAAAGTGATCAGGTAGGAATAAATCCTGATAATGTAAATATTGATATTTCTTCAGATGATGATAAATCATCTATCATAACTTATAATGTTCAGAAGTGAGATACTCTCGAGTCTATTTCTCAGGAGTTTTGAGTTACAGTTGCAGAGCTTAAGAAAATTAATAAGCTCTCATGAGATATTTCTGCTGGACAAAAACTTATAGTGAGTGATAATGAAGATGGTATTTTTGTATGTAGTACAAGAGGCAAAGACATTGAAGCTTTTTTTGCTGAGTATTATAGACTTAATCTTCAAGATCTGATTACACTAAACTATTTTTCAGATGAAAGTGAAGTTCTTTATCCAGGACAAGAAATTTTCATCAATGTAAGTGAACAGAGAGCTTATGAAATAGGACTCTTGCAAAGAGAACAACCTCAGCTTCCTAAAGATGAGCTTCCAGTAACTAAGAAAAATAATTCAACTAAGATTGGAATTAAGAAGAACTCTGCTTCTGCAGCAATTTCTTATGTATGAGTAACTCAAACGACAACAAGTTCTCATAATAAGTGACAAAAACAATGGTACTTTAATAAGAGACTTTCTAATGGATTTGCTCCTGGTTATTGTACTTGGTATGCTGCATCTCTTTCTCCTTGGATGTATGATGCTGATGGTGCTAGGCTTTTTGGAGGAAATGCTAAGGATTGGTATGCAAATGCACAAAGTGCAACTGCAAAAGCTGCAGGAATTAAAACTTCTAGAACTACTCCAAAAGTAGGAGGTCTTGTTATCTATAGTTCATTGAGAAGTTATGCTGGTCATGTTGCTGTTATTAAAGCTTATTATCCTGATTCAGGAGAAATGCTATTGGAAGATATGAATTATGTAGGTAAATATATTGTTACTCAGAGATGGGATAATGTATCAAATTGAAAAAAATTATTGGTTATATTTATCACTAATTAAATAAAAAAAGGAAAACCTGATTAAAAAAGTCAGGTTTTTTTCTTGTTTTAATCAAGGAAAAAAATATACTCATACCTATATGCACAATAGATATATACTTTATATTTGTTTGAAGACAATGCAAAGAAGTAATGTATGGTGAAATTTTTAGATCTAGAGATTTTTTTGATCCAGAAGATCAGATTTTTTTCTTCTTTCTCAAAAAAAGAAAAAAACTGGTTGGCTTGCAAAACTAGAGAAGATGGGCTTGAGAAGATTGGTTTTTATTTTTGAGTTTCTGGTTTCTTAATTTTTTTGGAATTGTTGTTTTTTTCTTTGTACTTGCAATTAAGGGTTTTGAGAAATCTTCCTGATGTAAGTCAAATTAAAGATATGCAACTAACTCAGGCAACTATTATTACAGATAGAAATTGAGTAGAACTTTATAAGATTTTTTTGATGAAAAATAGAGAATATGTGGATTTGGATAAGATTAGTCCACGAATGCTTAAAAGCTATTGTTGCCGTTGAGGATCAGAGATTTTTGGGAACATGAGGGGCTTGATCCTATGGGAATTTTCAGAGCTTGAGTTAAGGCAATGCTTGGAAAAAAATGGTGGATGATGATCTACCTTGACTCAACAATTGATTACTAATTTGATGAAATTAGAAAGACCATTTTGAGGAAATTTTTTTCCAAAAAAGTTGATTATAAATTGACTCAGATTATTCTTGCAAAAAAGATTGAATAATGTATTACAACAGCAAATTAGGGCAGAGAAAAAAAGATTTGTCTAGTAGTCAAATAAAGCATGAGATGAAAAAAATAAAAATTTTTGGAACTTTATTTTGAATTATGTATTCTTGTGAAATAATGCTTATGGAGTAGAGGCTGCTAGTAAGATTTATTTTAATAAATCTGCTAAGGATTTAACGATTATGGAATCTGCAATTCTAGCATCTATTCCAAAGGCTCCAACTAGATATGATCCGTATAAATCAACATCATTACTAGGTTCTTTTTGATATTAAGGATGTGAATGGAGAAACTGTTGCTTATGCAGGAAATATTAAATCTATGATCGTTACAGAATTTAGGAATAATTTGATGACGGCTTCTTTTGCTGGGAAATGAAGCGCTGAATCTATAGTTAGGCTTCTTAATTCACTAGCTCCAAAGAGTGTTTCTGTTGATGGGTCTACTTATACCGTTAATTATGTAAATGGTAGAGCTGAGTATGTTCTTGCTAGAATGTTTGAAGATTGAATGATAAAGGAGGAAGAATTTAAGGCGGCATTGTCAGAATCGTTTACGAAGATATTTGAGAAAAAAATACTTTTCGCAATTAAAGGCTCCACATTTTGTATTCTGGATTAAAGAGCTTTTTGGAGAAAGATTTTGGTTCTGGATCTATTCAACAGGGAGGATTGATCGTAAAGACTTCTCTTGATGCAAATATTCAGGAACTTGCTGAAAAGGCAATAAAGTCTAATAGTGCATCTCTCTTTGAATTTTGAGCAAGCAACTCATCCTTGCTTTATGCTGATTCAACAAATGGAGATGTTTTGGCTTACGTAGGATCTCTTGATTATTTTAATAAAGATATTCAAGGACAAAATGATATGGTGAAAAAAATCCTAGACAAAGTGGATCTTCAATAAAACCTTTGATTTATGCGTTGGGATTCGATAAATTACCATTAACACTAGATACTCCTATTTATGATATCCCATTCTCTATTGGTAAAGATACACCAAGTAATGCTGATGGAAAAATTTGAAGGACCTTTGCCTTTGAAGAGAGCGCTTGGTTTTTAGTAGAAATATACCTGCTGTTAAAAATGTTTTTTTAGCATTGTGAGGTGAGCAGGTTGCAAAACCATTTTTACAGAGTTTGTGACTTTCTGGGGTGAAAAATCAGATTGAGTATGGGTATCCTCTTTCTTTAGGTGCTGCTGAAGTTAGTATGTTAGAGTTGGCTTCTGCATATACTCATCTTTCTACTACAACTCCAGCAAAATTAAATCCTATTTTTGGAGATTAGAGGAAGTAATGGTTCTATTTTTATATACAAAGGAGCCTGAGGTTCAGCAAAATGTTATAAAACCAGGAATTGTTTCTTTAATGTGGAAAATCCTTTCAGATCCGAGTAATAGAATTGGAGCATGGGCAACTAAGTTTAATGTGAGAGGGTTGACCTATGCTCTTAAGACAGGAACATCAAATGTAAGAACAGAAAAGGCGTCATTACCTAGAGATGGTTGGTTAGCTGCGTATACTCCAAGTAAAGTTTTGATGATGTGGGCTGGAAATGCAGATGCAAGGCCTATGAATGCGAAGGCTTATGGTGGAAGTATTCATGCAAATAGTGTGAAAGCTTTTTTGGCTGATTTGATGGCTCAAGGATTATTGACTAATGAGGAAATGCCAATGAAAGATACTTCAACAGTAAATATTTCTAAGCTTTCATGAAAATTAGCTTCAGATCAAACTCCAGCAGACTTAGTGATTTCTACTTTGTGATGGAATGGAATGTTGCCTAAGGAGGCAGATAATGGTGTCCGTGAAATAGAAGTAGATTTGGCTTGTTTTGGAAAGGTAAGTCCTTTGACTCCTACAGAGAGAATTAAAAAAGGATTCTTGATTCAGCCTTCAACTTTTATGCCAAATAAAATGGATTTGGAAGGAATTAAGAAGTATTTACAGGAAAGTGTAAATGCTACAGGAGCTACTGTAAATCTTCCATTGTTTATGACTGAGCCAGATAAGTATTGTGAGGGAATGCAGCCATCAAATAATGATTCTATTCAAATTACTTTTACAAAGCCACTTGAGAAGCAGAGTTTTGCAAAGAAGAATGCCGTTGTTTATACTGTGAAATCTCCTGTTAATATAAAGAAAATACTGATTACTCTTGATGGTGAGCAAGTTGCATCTTATATAGATAATAGTGTTGAGATTTATGGTACAAAAGCCAGTTGATCTTTCTCGTTTCTCTGATGGTTTACATACTTTGGCGGTAACTGCGATTGATGTTAATAATGGTATGAAAACAGCTTCTGTTTCGGTTAATTTGATTTCTACAGATACTGGGCTTCCTCAAATAAAAAGAGATCAATCAAGCGTTCAAAAAGCTTGAGGATGGAAGCTTTAGTGTTGTGTTGATGTGAGAAGATGCAATTTCCTCTATTAAGTCCATTAAGGTTGTAGAAAAAAATACAGGAAAAAAATTCTTGTCGATATGGCAACTCCTATTGTCCAGTTTAATGTAAAAAAACACCTGATGTTACCGTTGAAATTACGGATTCTTATGGGAATGTACTTAGACAAGATATTAATCTAAATAATTTCTAAATAAAAAAACGAAACCTGATTAAAAAAAGTCAGGTTTTTTTTGTTATTTTATGGATAAATAGATATAATTGAACTAGGTTTTATTTTCTTCTTAGGAGACTAATGAGTAATGTGGAATACAAACAATCTACAGTAGAAAAAAACTCCTCAGGAGAATTTTTTTCTCAAGTGGAGACTTGAACTACTGCAGCTTTGAATAAGCTAGAAGCTGAACAAGCAACAACCGAAACTATACGAAAGACAGATCAATTAAAGAATGAAATAGATAAGAATAAATATGAAAAATTTTCCCCTGCAGACCTATAATGAGATTGTGAAATGAACAGAATTAGAGCAAAGAATGCTTAAAGTTTTTGCGCATCCTGACTTTGAGAACTATCCTGAAATGAAGGGAAAATCTCCAGAACAAAGAGCTGAATATCTCTTTAGGAAGATTAATGTTGCTATTTCTAGATTTTTATGCTAGAAAATTTGGAATAACTATAGAGTCTCCGGTTCCAGAGTATCTTTATAAGGTTATAGTTCCTGCTACAGAATGGTTTTTAATGGATATTTTGAGGGGAGGACAAGAAAACAATATACAATTTTTGTGAGAGCTATGAAAGATGAATATTGAAAGTTTTTTTCTGCTTTGTTTAATGGGGTAAGAAATTTTTTTCTCAGAAGTTTTCTGGTGTATATTCTCAGGCAAAAAAACTTATGATGGTGTCAGATTTTTTTATCTCTTCCTCAGCAGAGATGAATATTAGATAAATTGAAAAAAATCCTTATGATTTTTTTATCAGAAATTAATGAAAAAAATCCTGTTTGGGATAAAGAAAAATCTGGATATAAGAACTCTCAATATAAGTGAGTTTTTCTTTTGCAAGATTTACAGCACAGCTCAGAAGAACTTCAGAATGGACAAGCACAATTGGCTCAGGGGTTAGAGATGATAAGATCAAGTATTGGATGAATTCAGATGGTTGATTCTAATCCTAATACTGTAAAAAAACTTTTGTGAATTGTTGATAGCTCAGATAAATTTTTTTGAGAAGACAGAGGTTGTGAATAAAAAAATTATTTGATGCTATGGATAAATTTGGTAGTATTGAGAGGACTTTGCAGAGTTTTTTTGATTGGATATATTTGAGACACTAAATAATTCAAAAGTTAGTAAAAGTGAGTTTTGAATTTTGTTTTTTGACTTCTTTGATTTTCTTGATGATTGGATGGGGTTCAAAGATGATGGAGAAGGAGAGAAATAGAAAAAAATCTAAATCCTTCAAAAAGAGAGTTTATTTCAGATGTGATGAAAAAAACTATTCTGAAAAGAAAGAAAAAAATCTGATTTTTCTCAGCAGATAGTAAAACCAGTTTAAGGTAAAAAAATAAAAAGAGCAGGATATGTCAAAGCTAAATCTTGATATGGAAACTTTAAAAAGGTAGTTTGCTTGAGAAATTGAATTCTGCAGATCAGTTAAATGTTGCAGTGTTGGATACTATGCCAAGCAAGAGTTTTTTTGTAGAAAGGGTTAAAAAAATTCAGAATGAAAGGAACAACTACAAATAAAATCAGATTTCTTTTCTTCTCAAGAATTGAAGCAGAAGTTTATAGATGAATATTTTCAGATTGTGTTACCAAAATTTTTGGGAAATGATTCTTTTATAAGGAAGATAAAAAGTTCAGATGATTTGGCATTTGCTTTAACGTCTGGAATTGCTATTAATGTAGATACTGTTGTATTGGGAATGAAGGCAGATGCTTTATTGCCGAGTGAGTTTTTGAAACTAAAAGTAGTTCCAGATGAAAACAAACAGGAAGCTTTAGAAAAAAAGATAACGAAACAGGTTTAGTAGAGCATAAAGGAACTTAAAGGATATGATGGAAAGCTTATGAGACTAGATGAAGTAAAAGGTCTTGCTAAAATTGACCTACCGTCTTTTCAGAAAAAAGTAGAAGATATTTCAAAAGATTTGGAAATAAATCCAAATTGGTTGATGACTGTGATGTTTAAAGAATCTGGTTTAGATTCTACTGCTAGTAATAAATCATGAGCTGCAGGGATTGATTCAATTTATGCCAAAGACCTTACAAAGTATGAAGATTACAAGAAAGGAACTATTAGCAATGTCCCCCTTATGCAGCTTGATTATGTGAAGAAGTTTTATGAAAAGAATAAAGGATATAATTCCTTAAAAGACCTCTATTTGGAAGCATTTTTTTCCAGCAGCAAGAAAAATATAGCAACAATCCTGACTATGTCTTTTGAATCTCCGAGTGAGTGATTGTCCGCAGAAAAAGATAGCAAAAAGCTAATCCAGGTATTGCTCCAAAAATGAGCTACAAGAATTACTATGAAAGATTTTTGATAATTATGTTGCAAAGATTGTTGATAATAATGTTCCAGAAGGATTTCAGTCCCAGTTTGTATAAATTAGGACTTCTCTGAATAAAAAAAGATAAAACCTGATCAAAAAGTCAGGTTTTTTTCTTTTTTTATAAGATGATATTGATAATTTTTTTCCAGGAACCAAAAATACATTTTTTTAATTTCTCCTGTTAGATAATTTGCAAGTTTTTTTCATCTTGTTTGATAAGGTTCAAGATTTCATCTTGTGAGAGTGATGGAGATACTTGTAGTGTTCCTCTCATTTTTCCATTAATTTGAATTGGTAGAGTAATGATGCTACTTACAAGCTTTTTTTCGTCAAATTTTGGCCAACTTCATTTTTGTAAAGAGAGAATTCATTTCCTAATTTTTTTCCCAGAATTCTTCGGCCAAGTGAGGTGCGAATGGAGCTAACATTATAATTAATGCTTCAAAAGTTTGTTTAGAAATCTGATCTACTTCACTGAGTTTATTGACGAGAATCATAAGTTGAGATATCGAAGTGTTAAATTTAAATTCGTCAATCTCAATTGTCAGCTTTTTTTATTGTCTGGTGAAGTAGTGTCTCGATTTCAGGTTTTTTTCTTCTTTTTTTCTCCAAGTCTACTTTGTCCCATAAAGCGATTATTTTTTTCCAAGAATTTTTTTACTCATTTCATTCCTTGAGTATTCCAAGCAATTGCTTGATCAAAAGGTCCCATAAACATTTCATAGGTTCTCAACACATCGGCTCAATATTCAGCAACTACATCATCAGGATTAATCACATTTCCTCGTCTTTTTAGACATTTTACGACCATCTTCTGCCATAATAAGTCCAACTTTTTGATATCTTTGAAATGGTTCATCTTTACTGACCATTCCTAGATCATAAAGGAATTTTTGCCAAAATCTCGCATAAATAATGTGTCTAGTTACATGCTCAGCCCCTCCAACATAAGTGTCCACATTTTGCCAATAAGCTTCTGCATCTTTTCAGACAAAAAGCATCATTATTTCTTGGATCCATATATCTGATCCAATATCGGCTAGATCCAGCCCAGCCAGGCATTGTATTGGTTTCTCTTCTTGCTGGTTTTCCCATCTGTGGTTGTAGTATTGACCCATTCTGCGACTTCTGCAAGAGGTCCTTCCTCAGTTCCTGTTGGTTCATAATGATCTACATCTGGCAAAAAGGAGTGGCAAATCTGACTCCTCAAGTGCGATAGTTTTCCCTTCTGAGAAGATGATGGGAAAAGGCTCACCCCAATATCTTTGTCTAGAAAATACCCAGTCCTGAATCTTGAAATTCGTTTTCTTTCCACCAAGTCTTCTTTCTTCAAGTCGTTTCTGCATTTTCGTAATCGCTTCATCAGATTTTAGACCTGAAAAATTCACCAGAATTTACCAAAACTCCCTTTTTGAGTAGCTTGAGGATCGAGAGTATCCATAGTAGAAAAATCAAAAGAAACGTCTGAGTTTGGAATTACGACCTCACTGATTTCGAGTTTGTGTTTCTTGGCGAAATCAAAATCTCTTTCATCGTGAGCTGGGACTCCCATTACCGCCCCTGTTCCATATCCTGCCAAAACATAATCTCCTATATACACAGGAATTTGTTTGTTATTAAAGGGATTAATTGCATAAGCTCCTGTAAAAACTCCTGTTTTCTCTTTTTGAAGCTCTGTTCTCTCAAGTTGTGTTTTATGTTTCGTTTGTTCTTTGTATTCTTGTACTTTAGTTTTTTTTGTTCTGTAGTTGTGATTTGATCTACCAAAGGATGTTCTGGTGCAAGGGCTACAAAACTCATCCCAAAAAAACCGTATCTAGTCTTGTAGTAAAGACTTCGAAAAAAATCTTCTGAATTCTGAATTTTCATCTTAAATTGAGATCCTTCAGATCTTCCAATCCAATTTCTTTCTAGTTCTTTCATGGATTCGTCTCGATCCAAATTGTCTAATCCATCGAGAAGTCTCTGTGCATATTTGGTGATTCTTAATACTCGTTGTCTCATAGGTCTTTGTTCTACGAGGCTCCCACATCTTTCACATTTTCCATCGTCTAAGTCTTCATTTGCAAGCCCTGTTTTACAGTGAGGACATCGATTGATTGGTCTGTAGTCGAGATATGCCAATCTTTCGCTGTCTAAGATTTGACTGATTTCTGATTCAGACTTTTGTTCTTTTTTAAGTTTTTCTTCTAGTTCAGAAATGGGTTTTTGCTCTTTTGATCTTTTTCGTCAAAAATAAGCGTTGTAAAAACTTTAGGAAAAATCATCTGAGTCCATTTGTAAAACTCAGGATCTGCTGTGCTAAAAGCTTCTTTTCCCAGTCATAGGAAAATCCTATTTTTTCTAGTTGGGAAATGTATGTTTTGATGTTTTGTTCAGCTACCACTTGAGGTTTCATTTTGTGGTCTATTGCATATTGCTCGGTTCCAAGTCCAAATGTGTCAAATCCCATTGGATGAAGAACATTATAGCCTTCGAGCATTTTTTTCTTGCAATAACATCTGAGGCTACATATCCTTTCGGATGTCCTACGTGGAGTCCTGCACCGCTTGGGTATGGGAACATGTCCAAAACATAATATTTTGGTTTTCCTCCTCATTCTTGAGTTTTGTAAACACCTGCTTCTTTTCGCTTTTTGCCATTTAGGAGCCAGGCTCTTGATATCTATCGTCATCTGAAAATACAAAAGAATAAATAATTCTGACTTATTTTTTATGTTTTACCTTTTTCAAATGCAAGATTTTTTTACGAAGTAAATAACGCGAAGCGATATTTTTTTAATTTTGTACTTGATTTTTTTGTTATAATAAGGGTATTCTCTTATTATTTATTTTTTAACCAAATGATTCGATGAAAACAATTGACAGAATTTTTATCGCAGTTTTGGTAGTTGTTGTCTGTGTGTCTGGAATTTATGCAGTCAAGTCTTTTACTAAGGGGCGAGAGGCAATTAATGTTGTCTGAGAAGGACAGGTTGAAGTTCAGCCAAATGAAATTAAAATTCAATTAAATGCTGTTTATTCTGGAGCAGAACAAGAGGCTATTGAGAAATTTAATCAGGAGGTTAAAGAAATACAGCAGCAATTTTGATCTCAGGGGCGAATTGTAAAAAAAGATGATAACCATTTTTTGGATAAAAGAGAAGATTATACTCCACGTTGTTATGCTCGTGGTTTTGGAGATTAAGGCTCCTTGTTTAGATGCTTATGTAACATTACAGGCGACTTGAGACAATCTGGTAGAAAAAAATGAAGGCGCCTAATTTCTGCTTTTTGAAGATAAGAAAAAGTATGGACATTAAAAAATATATCTTTCAGTTAGCAATACTCAAGAGGTTGTTAATCAAGCTCGTGAACTTGCGTTGAAAGATGCTAAAGGAGCAGGCAATATCGACTGCGAAAAACGCTTGAGTTTGACTTTGAAGACTCCTACAAACTACAGAATATAAAATAGATGATGGTTATGGAGATCAGCAAAATTCTTATTTTTTTATACTCAACATTTTTTTATTGAAGTGAGGCTCTTAATGTCGATAGTGTCGAGACTTTAAAAAAATTATTAGAAAGGCTTATCTTACCTATGATATTGATTAATGAAGAAAAATGAGAAGTCTGACATTTTGTCAGATTTTTTTCTTTTTTTAATTTTGTATTTCAAAAAAATAGTAAAAATCTCTTGTATTTTTTTATCCCTTTTGTATATTTGTCCTTTGGATAGTCCGTATAGGATTTTTTTATTTTTATTTATTATCCTTTGTTTACGATGAACGCAAATGTAAAAAAAGGGAGCTCTCTTGTCAGTTTTTCGGTGCTTTGGTAGCATTGATTGGAATTGCAGGAGTGTCTGCTTTAAATGGAGAATTTAGTAACACAGACAAGTGAAGTAATTACAGATGTACTTATGGAGATTATGGTTACGGATATGGTTATGGATATGACTGTGTTAGAAAACCTCATAGATCTACTGGTGGTGGTAGTTCTGCTACAGTACCTGCTCCAACAACTGGAAATCAAACTACAGGTACAGTTACTACTGGTGTAAATGTTCCAGTAGCTACTCTTACAGGTAATCTTTTTTCTGGAGTTAACTTGACAGGAACTCTTCCAGAAGCAACTGTTAAATTTGCAGAAACTGAGGCTGGAAAAGTTGCAGTAGAATCTTTGAGAACATCTACTTACCCATCAGAATGGAATAATGCATTCCTTTTCGCTAGATCTATGGGAATGACAACAATGCCAACTCTTCAATCTGCTATGATGGAAAAGAATCTTACTAGAGCTGAACTTGCAAAGATTTTGTCTGTATTTGCTCAGAAGTTTCTTGATAAGAAGGTTGTAGAAAATAAAGTTGGTTGTGAATTTGCTGATAAAGCTGAAGCTGCAGGAGATCTTGCTAACTATATGAAACTTTCTTGTGAACTTGAGATTATGGGACTTCATGCTGATGGAAAAAAACACCTCTTGTTAACTTTATGCCAAATAAATTTGTTTCTAGAGCAGAATTAGCTACTGTTTTCTCAAGAGTATTGAATGGAAATAAGTACGATAATAATGATGGAAATGCTTATTGGACAAAACATATGGAAGCATTGAAAGAAGCAGGAATCCTTTTCTGTAACAACTCCTACTATTCATGATACTAGAGGAAATGTTTTCTTGATGGTTTATAGAACAAAAAGGAAAATAGTTTTTCTTGATAAAAGTAAAAAGTCTGACTTTTTGATTGAAGTCAGATTTTTTTAATTTTGCTTTGAAATTGTTTTTTTAATTTTTGTATACTCAAATACTGACTTTAGATTTTATAAGAATATTGATGCAAAGAAGAAAGGTTTGAGTTGATGAAATGTATGCGTCTCAACAGCAGAGAAAGAGATCTTTTTTTGGTGGAAAATGGGGATTGTATTTTTTTGTGCTTTAGGTGTTGCTTTATTTTTAGGGTCTTATGCGCAAAATTTTTAAAAAAACATGCTTTCTTCTGCAACTAAAGAAGCTATTACAGTTGTGAGTAAGACTGTCGGAACAGAGATGAAAAGAGATCAGTATGGAAATGTAAATGTTGCGTTGATTGGATATGGTGGAGCTCATCATGGAGGAGGATATTTAGCAGATTCAATTATTGTTGCTTCTTGGAATCCAGAAAAATGAGCAGTGTCAATGCTTTCTATTCCTAGAGATTTGTATATTAAAAATCCATTAGGTGGAGCATCTAGAATCAATGCTGTGTTTTCTCAGCTATATGGGCATTATAAAAAAGATATCGTTCAAACAGCATCAGGTTTTTCAGCTGTTTTAAAGGATATTACAGGTTTAGAGATTCCATACTATGCGACGATTGATTTTGCCGGATTTAAGCAAGTGATTGATACTGTAGGAGGAATTGAAGTAAATGTTCCATCTTCATTGCATGATTCTTTATATCCAGATGATAACTTGAGAGGATATGATCCTTTGCATGTAGAGGCTGGTCTTCAGCATATGAGTTGAGCAATTGCTCTTAAATATGCTAGATCAAGACATGCACCAGGGCATGCATCAGATTTTGATCGTTCTTTAAGGCAGCAGTTGATTATTGAGTGAGTAAAAAATAAAATTCTCTCTTCTGAAAGTTTATCTTTAGATAGACTTAAAGCACTTTATGGTGACTTGACTCAGATGATCCAAACAAATATTAGTCTAGATGAGATGCTCTGGACGGCACAGTATGCGGATAAGATTAAGATGTTTTCTTTTGGTATGAATGTATCTTATGTCCCAGGAAGTATTTATGCTATGCAAAAATGAGCGTTTTTGTATAATCCTCCTAGGGATTTGTTTGGTTGAGCCTCAGTGATTTTGCCTTATTGAGCAACACCAGGAAATATTTCTCATTATGAGATGATTAATAATTATGCTGATTTTGCTGCTCATGTGCAGGGACATTTGTTAGATGGAGCAAAGATTTCTGTTGATAACGGTATTGGGAAAGAGACTTTGCGTGCTCAGTGAATGCAAAATATTAAGCTTGCAACTAGAGTTTGAGCAAAGATGAAGAGATATGGAGTAAATGTGATAGGTTCAGAAAATAATCCAAATGAACATCTTTTGACTACGGCTTACATTAATGTGGAATGATCTGAATCTAAGTGATATGAGGAAACTATTAAGGCTCTTAAAAATTTTCTTCCTATTGACCAAGTTGTGTATAATACTGGTGTGCAAAGAACAATGCTTGATGAATATAGGAATGAAGTTGTTCTTTATACAGGAGCAGATGTAAATGTGGTGTTATGAGCTAGTTATTTGTCTGGACTGCAATTACAGCCTTATACTGAAAAGTTATCAATACAATATCGTTAATTTTTAGATATTAGAAAAGGTGAAAAATGTTGTGTTTGCCACCGTGAGTAAAAAGAAAAAAAGAGAGCAATTATTAAGATATTTGGAGAGATGGGGGCATTGACACTGAAAAAAATTCAGGATTTTGAACTTTTTTTGTGCTTTTTGTTCATAAATCGTATGCTTCAGATTTTAAAGAACCCTATTTGCATAATGAGAGGTTAGAATTTGTTGGGGATGCTGCTCTTGGAGCAGTAATTGCAAAGGCTCTGTTTCTTAATTTTCCTTGAATGCAGGAGTCAACTATGACCTTGTATAAAATAGCGTTGGTGAGAGAGGAAACGTTGGCGGAAGTTGCTCAAAAAAATCTGACTTAATCAACAGATTTTTTTATTAGTAAGGGGAGGAAAAAAATAAAGGACGTGAAAAAGCATCCATTACTTCTGATGCTTTGGAAGCGTTGATCGGATATCTCTATTTGGATATGGGGTTTGATGTTGCAGAGAAGTTTGTTCTTGAAAATATTTATCCCAAAGTTAAGGAGATAGCAAAAATGCCAGTTAAGTCTTATAAGACTATGGCTCAGGAAAAAGTGCAGAAGGAGTATAAGGTATTGCCAACTTATAAGAATTTTTGAGAAAGAAGTTGATAACAAGTGAAATGTTTTTGCTTTATACTGCTGAAATTTGGGCCGGAGAGGTTCATTTGGCAACTTGAGAGTGAACCAATAAAAAGAAAGCTCAAGAGGATGCTGCCAAGAATTATTATGATCAAGATAATTGATAAACTAGAAAAAAATCTGATTCGGAGATAGAATCAGATTTTTTTATTTTTATATTAAATTTACAACAATTTTTTTATTAATGCTGATGAAAGCATTGCTATTGCTAATCCTACAGCAATTCCAATAAATATTCGCATAGCCTTTTTGAGTGATTTTTGTATCTCCTCATGAATTAATGGCCTCATATCCTGCATAGGCAGTTAATCCCATTGCTATTACTCCAAAAGGATCGCTAAAGGTATTTGTTGATAAGGTTGATTACAGAGAATATTGTGGAATCTTTTTTTACTTTGAGAGGAGTTTATTACTCAATTGTTGTTATTTTTTTCTGTATTGATACTTAGATCGTTTTTTTGGATTGGGAAGAGTCTTGTGGTAGTCTAACCTCTATCGCAAATAGTGGGAGTATCATTGAAATTGCTATTAATATTGAGCAGAGTCCTTTTTTGATCATGGTGATAAGAGAAAGTAAAGGTTATATAATGTCTGTCAGGCTACTCATACCTATAGAGCTAGCAAGTCTAATAATAATAACACTTGATAAAGCTAGTAAAACACCAGCAAGAATGTAGATAATGTTTGTTACAATGTCTTTTGGGTGCTCTCCCTTTGATGTTTTGAGCATGTATTGAATTCCATTGTAAATTAGCATGGTTACGGCTAATACAATAGACATCCTAAGGATAAAGCGAGTAACTTCAATAATTAAGGATTGTCTCTTGGTTAATCATTTTTTTAGGTTGAGAGTAGATCCTCCATTTAGTACATAATTTCCTACACTTTCAACGTCGGTTCCTATACTGTCTCATCCAACTACAACGTTTTGTTGAATAGCTGGATCAAATGCTTGTTGAAGGAGATCATAGGCATTGCTTCCTTCTGTAGCATAGCTTGTTCAGCTTATCGCAGTTATGGTTAAAAAAGTAGAAAAAATCAGACTTTTTATGCTATTTTTTTTAATATAGCGTATTAGATGTTTGAAGGACTTCATTGATTAGATTTGAGCAAGTAAATTGTCTGCTTCTTCAAGTTCTTGTTGTCTGTTGACATTTTCTTTTTGCTTGAAGTTGAGTTTGTTGGTTAAATATTTGTTGGTATTTTCAGTTAATTTCTTCTTGCTTCTTTTGCGTATTTTTTTGATTGATTTCCTCTAGTTTCTCCTTTTTCTCTGGTAAGGATCTCTTTGAGTTTGAGGATTTGCTCTTCATTCATGATTGTTAATAGGTTAAACCAATTTTTGCTTTTTCTGCATTATCAGATAGTGATTTTGAATTTAAAATCAAAACTACTAAGTCTGAGTATTGATTGAGACTATTGTCATCAATTGTAAATGTTTGAGCCATTCCCCAGAGATTTTCAGGAAGTTTTGTTTGGATAAGTGCTAGATTAGTCATGGTTTTTTGTTAATTTTTTGAATAAAAGTTTGATTTTTTCTCGAAGAGATGTTTTTTCTGTATTAGCGTATTCTGTAGGGTTTTATAGAAGAGTCTTCTGTAATATCTTTTAGCAATTCTTCGGCTTCTTTCTCTTCAAAACGGTGATATGAGGCAGCTTTTTTTTGAATTTCGGGTACTTTTTTCATGTTTTCTTTCATTTTTCTGATTTCTCGAGAGGAGAGCTTTATTCTTCTATTGCTCCCACTGTAGCTTTTCTTGCATAGTTTAAGAAGTTAAATAAAGTAAAAAAATCTGACTTCTTAGTTTGTTTGATCTTTTTTTAAGCATCCATTCTACGTCTTTTGTATTAATTGCTCCTTTGTCGATTAGTTTTTTTGCATACTGATCCATAGAAATCATTCCAGATGCTGTTGATGATTCGATTGTTGCATCAACTTGTGAGATATCATTTTTAATATTATTTTTTTGATTGCTGTTGAATTGAGCATGATTTCAAATACTCCAATTCTAGATTCTTTATTAGACATTTTTACGAGCATCTGTGATTGAATTCCTAGAAGAATGCTTGCTAGTCTATTGGCAATACTTTCTTGGATATTAGAGGGAAGAATGATAGAAATCTACTAATGGTTTCTGATGCAGAACTGGTATGGAGTGTGGAAAAAGACTAAATGTCCACTTTCTGCGATACTTAGTACGGTTTCTGCAGTTTCTGTGTCACGGATCTCTCCAATGAAAAACGATATCAGGATCTTGTCTAAAAAAAGTGATTTAAGTGCATTTTTTTGAAAGATCGAGAATCTTGTCCTACTTGTCTTTGTGAGATGATACATTTATTTGGTTTAAAAAAAGAAATTCTATAGGATCTTCAATAGTGATTAAATTATCTGTTCTTGTGTTGTTGATATGTTCCAACATAGAGACGATAGAAGTGGACTTTCAACTTCCTGTTGGTCCTGTAACGAGGAAGAGTCCTTTCCTTTGGTTGAGGATGTTGTTTTTGATAGTTTCAGCTTGATTTGAAAAACATCATTTCTTCCAGTTTTCTTGCTATATTGTTAATCTTTCTCATTACAATTCAGATTTTCCCTGTCTCGAAAAAAAGCATTTACTCTGTAAGTTGTTCCATCTTTTCCCTCATAGGCAAAATCACATTCTTTATCTGTAATGAATTTATCAAAATTTTTGAACATTATTTTTGGAGGAGTTGTTTTAAAATAATCTCCATAGATTCATAGTTTAGAATTGGAATGTTTGGGTCCTTGAAAATTTCTCCATTTATTCTATATGAAGATTTTTTTCATTGCAGTTGAGATGGAGATCTGAAATTGAGGGATTTTTTTGAGATAGTTGAGAGAATGCTGTCAATATCCACTCTAATTGTGTTCATTTTGTTTTTTTAGGTTGAAACTAAAAAAATTTCTTCTTAATTGTACTCAAAAAAAGAAATCTGTCATAACTTTTTGTTTGGCTTGCTTTTTTTATTCGCTGTTTGTTAGAGATGAGGTGTTTATTTGAGATTTTGAAGAAATTAATGAAATGGAAAAATCTGACTTTTTGATTCTAGTTGTTCTATGAGGACTGGGGTTTCTGATAAGAGAAAGTCTGAGTTTATACTCTCAAGATACTATTTTACAAAAGATAAGAAATTTTGAGGTTATTGATCAGGGGGATTTTTGAGATTAAAGTTGGTTTGGATTATCTTTTTGATTGAAAGGTAATTACAGGAAATATTATTTTCTCTGGTGAGAAGAATGAAACGAGACTAAAGTCAGATTTTTTTCTTTTTCTTTTAAACAAAAAAAGGAAAGGAGATTGCAGAGAATGTTTTATTTTTCTTGAGATGGAAAAAAATATTTAGTGAAGGTGGTGAGCTTCGAGGGGTGCTTGAGTCATGAGCGTGGTATGGAGGTGTTGGAAATATCCAAAAACGATCGTTGGGCAGATGTGATAGAGCGTTTGAGAGGACGTTTTCTCGGAGTCGATCTGAGAGAAAAGTCAGCCCTTCTCTGATTTAAAGTTAGGGCGAGATTCGTTTAAAAGATTCTAAAATGGACTCCTTTTTATTTCGGTGGTATGAAATTTAATGTTGAAGAGGTAAATTGAAGGTTGATTGTTAGGTCAGAAGAAAGGGTTGGAGATGTGTTTTTGGGGAGAGCTTGTTGGTGATAGAGAATGAGACGCATTTATGCTAAGATGACATCTTGGGAAAAAGGCGGTGTAAGCTTAAAGTTGCTGGAAGTCAGGAGGCTCTAAAGATCAAGTTCCGTTTGGCAGGATCTGGCTTAAATGAAGAGGTTTTGGAATGAGAGGTGTTTGCTAGATTTGTGAGGAGTAAAAAGTCTTTACAATCTTTTGCAAAAATCGTATACTCCATTGCGCGAATATTTAGCTGGACTAAATATAAGATTTTAATTCTTTCTATAAATATAATGCAATTGAAAAAGGGATTTTATGACTAGTTATTCTTGCTGAGGGCAACAGTGCTTGCTGCATGTAATCAACAAGCTCCAAATTTAAGTTTTGAAGAGACTGTTAAGGCTTATGGAGAACAGAGATCAGCTATTTTATCGATTTTTGGATCTTATTTCTGATAAGGAAGCTATTTTTTTCAAGTAAACTTAATGGGGCAATTAATCTTGAGTTAGGAACAGGAGAGGTAGGAAAAATTGTTGTTAATTCTACTAATGTTTCAGAGGGAAAAAAACAGAAAATCAAGAATCAGATGTGAATCTTCAGTTAGAGCTTTCTTCTCAGGAAGCATTAATGGGAACTGCGGTTGATTTGACAGCAGATCTTGGTGTAAAGGCATTGATCAAGGATTATATTCCATATTTTCAGCTTTCAAAACTTGATATCAAGGCGAATGATAATTTAAAAGATCAACTTTCTTTTGTAACTTCAATGGTGGATGGTTTTAAGGGAAAGTGGTTTACTCTTTCATGAACTCAACTTAAGGATCTTGCAACACAGATGAATGCTCAAAAGTTTGTCTTTACTGGTGCTTTTATGCAGGATAAGGTAGAGTATTATACGGGAGTAGAAAGTGTGGAATATGAATGACAACCAGCTTGGAAGGTGCAGTTTAATGAGGATCTTGTAAAGGCTGATGCTAAGGAGGCGCTTAGAGCTATGTTCTCTGGCGCAAATTTGAGTTGAAATGCTCTTTCTGGAAATGTTGCTTCTGTGGGATCATTGCTCTTTATGGAAGATCAACAAAAATTGACTCAGATGGAGAATATGATTGATTCAATGAAATTTGAAAATCTTGAGGCATATTTTGTTATTTATGCAAAGGATAATGTTAAGTTTGTTATTAAAAATGGAGACCTTATTTTGAAAGATGAAATAAAAATCAATTTTGCTCAAAAGGTGACTGCAAAGTCTCATGAAGGAATGATTAAGGTTTCTCCATTAATGAGTGGTGAGAGTCTTTCAGGAGATGTTCAGCCGGTAAGCTTTTGTTTATACAATTAAACAATCTGGTAGGGGAAAAAGTTGCTTTTTGAAGTTTCTGTTCTTGATGGTGAAGATGTACAATTGAAAGCTTCAGGGACATTAGCATTTGTGGTAGAGAAGAGCGCCTTGTCTGTAAAAACCTGATATTAAGATAGAAATTGATGGGGTGAAAGCTTCTGTTGCTGGTGAGTATCGTGTGGAGAAGATTTCTAGCTATACTTTTGCAGAGCCAAAAGATGCTCAGGATTTTGTAAGTGTTTTGGGGGCTATGTTTGCTGGTCCAGAACTCTCTGATGAGCTTTTTGAGTTGAGATGCATTAATAGACTAGTTGTTTTGTAGTGTTAAAAATGTGAAAAAAATCTGATTTTTTTGAGGAAATTTTTTTCTTGGAGGTCAGGTTTTTTTATTTGTTTTTTTCCCTCTTTTTTTAAAAAGAGCTCTTCTTAACTGGTGAAAATTCTCTTGAAAAATGTCTATAATATGACTATATTTTTGTATTGACATGTTTTTCAATATTATATATTGTATATGTCAATAGGAAAAAGTAGTTTTTTGCAATGAGGCTAGTTTTTCCTATGTTATAAATTGTTCTTGAACAGTATTTATTGCTAGGTTTAAGAATGTAAGTAGTTTTTTTATTTTATATAATATATCCAATGGACAACACAAAGGGTAAAATGCTTGCAGTATTGGCTTCTCTAATGCTGCTTGCTAATGTCTTTTTTTGCCGACAGGGGTTGCATTTGCGGAGGAAGGTGCGCCTATCGTTTCAGAGCAGGTAAAAAGTCAAGAAACTGAAAAAAAGTTTCAAATGAGCAATGAGAAAATCTTGATAATCAAGAATCTCAGGTTAAGGTTTTAGATCAGACTCCAGCGGAACTTTCAAATCAGGAAATTCCATCTGAACTGATTACAAACTGAGCTTTGGTAGTAGAAGAATCTAGTAATACTTCAACATTAGTAAAGTACTTTCCTCTTGATTCTGATAATGAGGTTTCTCTCTTATTGAAGGCTGATGGAACTGTAGATTATGAGGCTACGGAAGCACAATATTCAGAAACTACGGATTATTATTTGGGATCTACGTCAGAGATTGTCGATTTTTTTGAGGGGAAAAAGGTTATTTTCATTAAATGATTTGCTCCTCTTTTTGAAAAGAAGGATTCTATCTATAGACAAGCATTAAAGACAATTAAGAATGGAACGCCAGCTTTTTCATATGATCTGGATGCTAGTTTAAAAGGGGCTTGGACTTCCTTAGATTCTTTTGTTAAATATGCAGAAGTAAAAAACTCTGCTGAAAAACTAATCTGATATTTCCTTCTTAAGCCAGATACAGATAGAGACTTTGTTTATGTGCCTGTTGTTGGAGAAGCAAAGATTGGGAATCAGGCTTTTGTAACATTACAAGATGCGATAGACTCAGCTAATGATGGGGATGAAATTGTTCTTACAAAAGATGTTACGTCAACTCAAGTTATAGAGATTAAAAAGTCTGTTACCATAGATGGTGATTGACGTATATTAGACAGTGCTGCTAAAAGATGAATGTGGATTGAGGCTCCGGATGTTAATGTGACTATTAAAAAAATTTGACAATTAAGTCATCAAATGAGGAGATGGAAAGAGCAATTCAAGTTAATGATTATAAAAACATAACTTTGAATGTAGATAATTGTGATTTGGTGGCAAAAGATTATACTATTAATGTTATCAATGGTGCTTCAAATACTAAGATGAATATTAGTAAAAACAAAAAGTAGCTGGTTGGGGAGCTGTTAACTTATGGGGTAAGGGTGGAAAAGTTAATATTTCTGACTCTACTTTGGTTGGTATAAATAGAAAACCATACAATAAAGATTGACGAAATGATTTTTGAACTCTTGTTGTGGAATGAGACGGTGCTAATGGCATGTATGCAGAGAATTATGATATTGTCCTTACCAATACCACAATAGAATCGCGTGTTGAGACAGAGGGAAATAAACAGGATGCAATTTTATTTAATAATCCTTCTGCTTCAAACCGTGTGCTTGTTGATGGAAGTTCTGTCCTTCAATACGAAGAAAAACTCTTTGGTTTCACTTGGTTGAGATAAAAAAATAAATTGATTCTTAATTCTGGAATTTATTCAAGTAACCCAAAAAGTTAAATATTTATGAGATACAAAAATGTTCAATCAAAAAAATGCTGACTCAAAAATATGAAGTGAAAGACTGTCCAGCTGAAACTAAATTTTATGGTAGTAGTAATGTAAATTATATTCCTGTAGCTTTGGATGGTGAGACAATTAAATTGAATGAAACTCATGCATTGATAAGAAAGGTAACGGGTATGTCTCCTGAAATGACAACAGTACATGATAAGATCCTAGAATTTACTGATACCACAAATCTTCTTGAAATCAAGGAGGTGGCTGGAGAAAAAGCTTTTGTTTGTAAATGTGGCTAAGGATTGAAAAAAATCAAACAAAAGGTATTTAGGGCAAAGAATGATGGAATATTCTGAGCGGAAGTATTTAAATCTGTGGGAGCTTTAACAACAACAGATTCTATTACTCCTGATCTTGATCATGCGATAGTTCCATCTTGGGTAAATAAGAATCATTCAATTAAGGCCTATCATGAGATTACGAAAGATGGAAAAGTGATAGGATATACGCTTCAGACAGCTAAGCCTGATTATGGACGATTTTATGCTCCTAAAAAAATATACTATTACCTTCGATAGTAATGGTGGTAGCAAAGTAGAAAGGATTACACAAGTATATGGAACTACTATAACTCCTCCTGCAAATCCTACAAGAAGTTGTTATAGGTTTAATGGATGGAGTCCTGCACTTCCATCTTCTATGCCTGCGGAAAATATTACTCTTAAGGCTCAGTGGAATCATACATGTTGAGCATCTGGAGGTTGAGGAGGTGGTGGAGGTTCATCTGCTTCCACAACTACTCCATCTACTTCAGTGGTCTCTGGGGTGTCCTCATCTGTAAATACATGAGTAAACCAGCCAGTAAAACCTAAAGTAGAAGTGCGAAATTATTCATGAGATGCTCTTCCTTCTCTTTGCTCTGCTGAGGGATCTAGCTTCTCAGAGGAACAGAATCATGCTTATCTTTGGGCGTGTGGAAAAGATATTACTACTATTAGAGCTATTTCTGGAGCAAGACTTGATCAGCCACTTACTAGAGCTGAACTTGCAAAGATGATGTCTGTATATGTGACTAAAGTGCTTGGAAAACAGCCTGTTTTGACTGGAGTTGCTCAATATCCAGATGTAGATTCAAAGATGGGAGATTTGGCTGATTATATTCAGTTGGCTTACCAGCTTCAGATTATGGGAATTCATCATGATGGAACAGCATTGTCTCATTTTGAACCAAACAAGTTTGTTACTAGAGCTGAGTTTGCAACAGTATTTTTCTAGAGTATTGTATGGTGCTAAATACAATCAAGATGGAAAAGATTGGGCAAATGGTCATTTGAATGCACTGAAAGAGGCTGGAATCCTTAAGAATATTACACCAAATATGCTTGAGCTTAGAGGACGAGTTCTCTTGATGCTTCAGAGATCTACTGTTGCTAAATAGTTTATTTAAGAAAAATAATTGAAAAAAACTGATTTCTGTCAAAGGAGTCAGTTTTTTTGTATTTTTATATGTAAGATTTTTACTATCTCTTGTTTTTTTGTCTGCAAATTGCTAGATTTAGCTAAATTTTTAAATGTTTATTTTTTTGAGGAGGATATGATGGCTTGAGATAAAAAAATATGTGTTGGTTATTTCATGATGAGGTTCCAAAAGGACTTTACGCGTGTGGTGTACTGAAAGCAATGGAGGAGCTCGGACTTAGAGATCAGATCGAGGGCAATTTATGGCGTGAGTGCGGGGGCTCTGACAGGAGCATATTGGGCAAGTGGATGGAAGGCTGAGGATATTTTGGAGAGATTTCTTACTTCAGAACTGTTCTCGTTTAAGAATATTGCTTTGCCACCAAAGATGTCTTTGCTTAGATCTTCTGTTGTGGAGGATTTGCTAAAACAGGATATCAAGCCAACCTTTGAAGAGTTGAGTGTTCCTTTATATGTGGGGACTACCGATATTTGGAAGGCAGAGTTTAGACTTTTTTTCCAAATGAGAGTTGCTTCGTCCTGTGCTGGCTAGTATGGCAATTCCTGGTATATTTCCAGCCGTTGAGTATGATGGTTCTATGTTGGTAGACGGAGGTGTTTTGTGTAATTTTCCTTTGGAGTATGCAAAAAGGGACTACCCAGAACAAGAAGTGATTGGGATATATTTAGGACAGTTTAGAAAAAGATCAGCCGGTTAATAGTTTGATGGATACATTGATGCTCTCTTATATGGTTTCAATGCAAGCACATCTTCTTAAGGACTTAGATCAAGTTAATTATCTTTTTAAGAGGAAACTCAAAGTAGGTGTAATAGATACTGCAGAAGAAAAAAATTAGAGATATCTTTGATCAGGGGTATGAAGATGGGTTGCAAAAAAATTTTTGAACATTGGCCAAGTAGTCAGTTGCGTGGTGCTTTTTTTCATAACCTTTGTTTTTGGTGAATAAGCTATTGGATTTTTATTTTTTTGGGTGGTATATTGTGTGTGATATAAAAAAATATACAACAAATACAGGAAAAAAATTTTTGACTCGATATGAGCAAAATGGGAGAGATTTGCCTTGGAGGCATACACAGGATCCTTATGCCATTCATATCTCTGAGGTGATGAGTCAACAAACTCAGGTGGATCGTGTAATTCCTTATCGAAAAAAATGGATGAAGGATATTCCAGATTATCAAGCTCTTGCTAGGCTTCCTAAAAGTGAGCTCTTCGCTTATTGGTCTGGATTGGGGTTTAATAGTAGAGCGTTGAGGTTGCAGGAGTGTGCTAGAGTTGTAGTTGACTCTTTTGGGTGAGATTTACCAAGAAAAAAATCAGAATTGTTGTCTCTTCCATGAATAGGTCCCTATACGGCAGGAGCGATTTGTGCATTTGCGTATAATCAGGAGGAGGTTGTCATTGATACTAATATTAGAAGGGTTTTGATTTTTTTATTGAAGCTTGATGAAGAAACTCCTATAAAAGAGCTAGAGCATATTGCTCAGCAGATGATTCCTTATTGAAGAAGTCGTGATTGGCACAATGCATTGATGGATTATGGTGCAGTGCATTTGACAGCAAGAAAGACTAAGATTAAGTCACTTGGAAAGCAGTCAAAGTTTGAGGGATCAGATAGGCAGGTTAGAGGACGGATTCTTAAACAGTTGACAAAAGGTGAGATAAAAAGTCTGACCTTTGATTGTGTTTGTGCTGAGTTCCCTCAGAAAGATGTTGGTCAGATCGTTGCAGGAATGGTGAAAGATGGTTTAGTAACTGTTCAGGAGAAAACAATTGTAATCGAATAGTCAAGCTTCAAAAAGAATCTGATTTTTTTATTTTTTTATTTTTTTGTACAAATGCTTTATCTAATACCAACCCCGGTCGGTAATAAGGAGGATATTACTTTGAGAGCCTTGAGGCTCATGAGGGAATTGAAGTTTTTGATTTGTGAAGATACTAGAATTACTAGGAAGCTTTTGCAGATGTATGAGATTCCTTATGAAGATAAGCAATTTTTTTCTTTGACAAGTTTTACTGACAAAGGAAAATTGGCACACTATGTCAATTTGATAGGAGAAAATGATGTTGGGATGCTTTCAGATGCAGGGACTCCTTGACTTTCTGATCCTGGTAAGGTTTTGATACAGCTTTGTTATGAACATGGTTTGAAGTTTTCTGTATTGCCTGGTGCAAATGCTTTGGTTCCAGCGGTAGTTGGTTCTGGGTTTGATACTTCAAGTTTTGTCTATATTGGTTTCCTCCCCCAGAAAAAAAGGTCGTCAAACGGCACTTAAAAACAGCAATGCAAAGTCAGATTCCAACATTTTTTTATGAATCGGTTCATAGGATGGAGAGGCTGATTAAGGATCTTGAGGAACTTGGTTTTGATGGTAAGATTATGATTCTGAGAGAGTTAAGTAAGATGTTTGAGGAGGTTCAGACATTGGAGATGACACAACTTGTAGAAAAAGTGGCAAAGTTGAAATTTAATACTGAAAGGGGAATTTGTCGTTGGAGTGTGTCCAAAGTAGTTTGTTTATTTTAATATTATTTTTTTCTTTATATATATAAGTGTAACAAAAATAGAAAAAAATAGACAGATAAGAATAAAAAGGCTGATCCTATCTTTTTGGTCAGTCTTTTTTTCTGTTTTTATTAAAAAAAGCAAAAAAATCTCTTGCAATTACTAGGAAAATAAATATAAAGTTTTCTGCTCTTTTATGAGCCAAGGTAGCTCAGTGGTAGAGCAGAGGCCTGAAAAGCCTTGTGTCGGCAGTTCGATTCTGCCTCTTGGCACCACTAAATAGTTCAAGATGATAATGGGCGTGTAGCTCAGGCGGTTAGAGCGCACCTCTGATAAGGGTGAGGTCGGTGGTTCGAGTCCACCCACGCCCACCATTCTCATCTTGTAAGTCTAGTGTTCGGGAATTAGCTCAGATGGCTAGAGCGCTTGGTTTGGGACCAAGAGGTCGCGAGTTCGAGTCCCGCATTCCCGATGTAATAGTAAGATCTGTCTATATACTTCTTATCTTTGAGTTGGTAGGGTTAGATATGGGTGGATGTGGTTTTGAAAAAAGGTTGATAGCCTAACTTAAGATGTTGGTGACTGTCAAATGATCAAAATCAGCTTTTTTTTGAAAAAAATCTCTTGCAATTGTTTTAGAGATTTGTATAGTATCGGTTATGTTTATTTTTAATTTATTAAACACAATTACTATGGCTACTAAACCACACGTAAATGTTGGAACTATCGGTCACGTTGATCACGGTAAGACAACATTGACTGCTGCTCTTACAGCTGTTGCTTCAACTAAAGGGTATGCAAAATTTACAGCGTATGATCAAATCGATAACGCTCCAGAAGAAAAGGCAAGAGGTATTACTATTGCTTCAAGACATGTAGAATATGAAACTGATAACAGACATTATGCTCATATCGATTGTCCAGGTCATGCCGACTACGTAAAGAATATGATTGTTGGTGCTGCTCAAATGGATGGAGCTATCTTGCTTTGTTCTGCAGTTGATGGACCTATGCCTCAGACAAGAGAACACATTCTTTTGGCTAAGCAGGTAAATGTTCCAAAGATTGTTGTATTCTTGAACAAGTGTGATATGGTTGAAGATGCTGATATGATTGATCTTGTTGAAGAAGAAATTAGAGAGCTTTTGAAGAAAAATGGTTTTGATGAAAATGCTCCTATTATTAGAGGATCAGCTCTTAAGGCTGTTGAAAATCCAAATGATGAAGCTGCTGCAAAACCTATTTGGGAACTTTTTGAAGCGTTGGATACTTATATCCCAGTTCCTGAAAGAGATAATGATAAGCCTTTCTTGATGCCAGTTGAAGATGTATTCTCTATTAAGGGTAGAGGTACTGTAGCAACAGGAAGAATTGAAAGAGGTATTGTAAAAATGAACGATGAACTTGAACTTCTTGGTCTTGGTGCAGATCCTTTGAAGACTGTAGTTACAGGTATTGAAATGTTCCACAAAGCGTGGGAACAAGCAGAATCTGGAATGAATGTTGGACTTTTGCTTAGAGGTGTGAATAAAGAATCTATTGAAAGAGGACAGGTTCTTTGTAAGCCAGGTACTGTAAAGACTTACAAGAAGTTTGAAGCAGAGGTTTATGTATTGAAGAAGGAAGAAGGTGGAAGACACACTCCATTTATGAGTGGATATAGACCACAATTCTTTATGGGAACTACAGATATTACAGGAAATATCGAACTTGCTCCTGGTGTAGAAATGATTATGCCTGGTGATAATGCAAAGATTATTGTTGAACTTATCTATCCTGTTGCTATGGAAGATGGAATGAGATTTGCTATTAGAGAAGGAGGTAGAACTGTAGGAGCTGGAGTTGTTACAAAGGTTCTTGAATAATTTATAAAAGATATAAGACAGGCCTTGGTTTAAGGTTTATCTCAGATCGAGGTCTGTTTTTCTTAACTTATTTATTTTTAATCAACGGTGTATATGTCAGCTGTAAAAAAGGATCAGACTCCAAAATTAAGAATTAAATTGAAGAGTTATGATGTGAGAATGTTGGAAGCTTCTGTGTCTAAGGTTGTAGGGCTTTTTGGTAAAATCTGGTGCTCAAATTAAAGGACCAATTCCTTTGCCAAAGAAAAGGAAGGTGTATACTGTTTTGAGATCAAACTTTAAATTTAAGAAATCTAGAGAACAATTTGAAAGAATTTCATATACAAGAGTTGTTGATGTAGTTGAAACTGCTTCAAAAACAATGGAATATCTTCAAAATCTTCAAATTCCTGTAGGAGTTTTTGGTTGATGTTAAGGTTTTCTAAGTTTAGGGTATTATAAAAATACGAATTACGAATTGTGGATTTATCTATTCGTAATTGGTAATTTGTGCTTTGTTTTTAATTGATCAAAATTAGTGATTATGGCTAATACAAAAGGTGGACTTGTTGTTTCTAAGCAGGAAATGACAAAAATGTGGATTGATGATAAATTTGTTGCAGTAACTCTTGTAAAACTCCTTCCTCAGGAAATTGTAAGATTTAAAACAAATGAGAAGGATGGATATGTGTCAGCTGTTGTTGGTGTTGAGAAGAAAGAGTTGAATAAGGATAAGGGACAGAAGGTTGACTATAGTATGGTGACTGAGTTTTTGGTAGATGAAAACTTTCTTTCTGCTCATCAGGCTGGTGAGGTTCTTGATACAAATCTTTTTGATGGTGTTTCAACTATTTCAGTTACAGGACAATCAAAAGGTAAAGGTTTCCAGGGTATGGTAAAGAGATGTAATATCAAGGGTTGAAGTGCTACTCATGGTCATAAGTTTACAAGAAGTGGTGGTTCAAAGGGTAATAGAAAGCCAAGAAGAACTATGAAGGGACATCCACATGCAGGACATATGGGATCAGAACAAAAAACTATCAAGAGAATTCCTTTGTTAAAAGTTTTGGAAAGAGAAGGAGAAAAATTGATGGTTGTTAAAGGTTCTTTGCCTGGTGCAAGAAATTCTAAATTGAAGTTCTTCGTAGAATAATTTTATGATCTTATGTATAATCTAAAATGGTATATTCAGTTGATGTATATGATAAGAGTGGAAAGGTTGTTTCAAAATTTGACTTTAATGGAGAGATCTTTGCTCCTGAAAAGGTTAATGAGTCTTTGATTCACGAATATCTTCTTCTTCAGACAGCTAATGCTCGTAATGTAATTGCTAGTACAAAAACAAGAGCTGAAGTTTCAGGATCTGGAAGAAAGCTCTATAAGCAAAAGGGTACTGGTAACGCTAGAGTTGGAGATAAAAATTCTCCAATTAGAAGACATGGTGGAGTTGCTTTTCGGACCTACATCAGAGAGAAATTTTTGAAAAAAAGCTATGACAAAGAAATCAAGAAAGTTGGCTCTAAATGGTCTTTTTGACTTTGAAGCTTCAACAAAAATATTATTTCTGGACTTGATATTGACTCTATGGAGCCGAATACAAAAATCAGCATTAAATCTTCTTGAGAAGATGGGAAAGGCTGGGAAAAAAAGTTTTGTTGGTTCTTGATAAAAAAAGACGATGGAATTGTAAAAGTCTTTTTAGAAATATCGAAGGGTTGAAGTATCTCTTGGTAGATTATCTTAATCCATTTGATTTGATGAATGCTGATGCAATTGTATTCTTGAAACCAGCACTTGACTTTTGTAAATCAGGCTTAAGTAAATTATTTATGTTTTTTTGTTACAACATTATGACATTTAAAGAGAAATTGCAGAGAAGAGCTAGAAAGAATAATTCAATAAAGGCTCTTGTAAAGTTTAGTCCTTATGATATTATCTTGGCTCCTGTTTTGACAGAAAAAAACTTACAGACAGCAAGAGGTTGCTAATAAGTATGTATTTAAGGTACATAATGATGCTAATAAAAAAATGATATTAGTGCTGCTATTCAATATATTTATAAGGTAACTCCTCTTAAAAGTAAATGTGGTAAATACTGTATTTAAAGGAAGAGAGAGAAGAAAGTTGGTAAGAAGAGCTTTTAAAAAGGCTGTTATTACTCTTGGAAAAAGATCAAAAGATTGAATTTGCTGCGTAGTTATTTAGTATTGTAAATATTTGATTCAGATGGCTGTAAAAAAAGTATAAACCTTATACTCCTTCTAGAAGATTTATGATTGGATATGATTTTTTTCTGATCTTACTCAGAAAAAGACCTGAGAAAATCTTTAACAAAGACTCTAGGAAGAACTGGGGGAAGAAATAATCAAGGAAGAATTACCTCTAGATTTATGGCAGGAGGACATAAGAGATTATATAGAATTATTGACTTTAAAGGATATAATAAAAATTGATATCCCTGCTAGAGTTGCTGCTGTTGAGTATGATCCATATAGAACAGCTAGAATTGTTCTTTTGAATTATGTTGATGGAGAAAAGAGATATGTTCTTGGGTGGAAAGGAGCAACTGTTGGTCAGGTTGTAATGAATGGAAATAAGGGTGATATCGCTGCTGGAAATAGAAGACAATTGAAGGATATTCCAGAAGGTATGAACATCTTTAATCTTGAAATTACTCCATTTTCAGAAGGAAAACTTATTAAGTCTGCAGGTTCTCTTGCTACTATTGCAGGTAGAGATGAGGCACTTAAGGTTGTATTTGTAAAGATGCCATCTGGAGAAGTAAGAAAATTTCAATGAAAATTGTTGGGCAACTATTGGTGAGTTGTCAAATGGTGATCATAAAAATGTTGTTATCGGAAAGGCTGGTAGACAAAGATGGCTTGGTAGAAAACCAAGAGTTCTTGGAAAGAATATGAACCCAGTAGACCATCCACTTGGAGGTGGAGAAGCTCACTCTCCTATTGGATCTAAGAGAGGTCCTAAATCATTCAGTGGTAAGCTTGTTGCTTCTGGAATGAAGACTAGAAAAGGAAAGAAGTGGTCAGATAAGTTTATTGTTTCTAAGAGAAAGTAATTTCATTAGAAAAAAAGCATTTTATATATATATGATGATGGTAAATGGCTAGATCTCTAAAAAAAGGTTTCTATGTGAATGAAAAGTTGATGAATAAGCTTTTAAAGATGAATGAAACTGGAGATAAGAAAGTAATTAAGGTTTGGGATAGAGCTTGTCATATTGTTCCAGAAATGATCTGATTTACATTTGCAGTTCATAATGGTAAACAATTTGTAACAGTATATGTTACTGAAGATATGCTTGGACATAGATTGGGAGAATTTGTACCTACTAGACTTTTTAGAGGACACCCATTCTAGGTCTTCAGATTTCTGAATCTATTTAACTATTTAATTTGGATATCGTTATGAGTAATCAAGTTACAGCAACATTGAAGTATGCGCTTTTGTCAGATAAGAAGATGAATCTTATTGCATCTCTTGTGAGAGGTAAGAAGGTTGTAAAGGCATTGGATATGTTGGAATTTATGCCAAAAAAAGGAGCTAGAACTCTTCATAAGTTGATTAAGTCTGCTGCTGCTAATGCGGTAAATAATAATTCACTTAATTTGGATGATCTTTTTGTAGAGAGAATTGAAGTGGGAAGAGGGCCAAAAATTAAGAGAGTTAGATTTGTTTCTAGATCTAGAATTAGCCATTATGAGAAATATAGATCTTATGTAAAGGTTGTTTTAAATACTAAGTAGTTTGTGAGTATGTGACAAAAGGTAAATCCAATAGGAATGAGAGTTGGGATTATGAAATCACGACCAGCTGAATGGTTTGCAAAAAAACAAGAAGAATCTCTGCAGATTTTTTTGTTGAGGATATTAAGGTTAGAGATTATCTTGATAAAAAAAGCTTGCTAGATCTGGTGTAGCTAAAGTAGTAATTAGAAAAAAACTCTTAAAGAGGGAGAGATCATCATCTTCGCATCTAAAGTTGGTGTTATTATGGGGAAAAAAATGGTGAAAAGATTAAGGCTTTGGAAGAAGATTTGACTAAAAAGTTTGGAAAAACCTTTCAAAATTACTATCAAAGAGGTTAGAGTTCCTGAATTATCAGCAAAGATTATGGCTGAATATATTTCTTCTCAACTCGAATCAAGAATGCCTTATAGAAAGGTTGTAAAGAATGTTTTTGTCTAGAGTTATGGAAAAGGGGAGCTAGTGGTATCAAGATTCAAATTGGTGGAAGACTTGGAGGAACTGATATTGCGAGAAGTGAAAAAAATTCATTGATGGTAGAGTTTCTCTTCAGACCTTTAGATCTGATATTGATTATCACTATATGCAGGCTATGACTAAATATGGAGTTTTGGGAATTAAGGTATGGATTGAAAAAAAGGTGTTCTTTCTGGGAACAAAAAAAGAAAAACTAGAAAAAAACTCAGAATTTAGACTAGTGTTTGTGGTAGAAAAACTTGTTGTTTTTTTAATTAAAAATATTGTTATTATCATGTTGTTGACTCCAAAAAAGTGGAAATATAGAAAGCAAATAGTTCCATCTCTAAAGGGAAAGAGTGCTAGAGGAAATTATGTAGCTTTTTGAGAATATGGATTGAAAGCTACTACAAGTGGTTATCTTACAAATAAGCAACTTGAGGCTGCGAGAAAGGTAATTGTAAGACATACAAGAAAAGTTGGTCAGCTTTGGATGAGAGTTTTTCCTGATACTCCTATTACTAAGAAGGGGTTGGAAATGCCGATGGGTTCTGGAAAGGGTGATGTAGATATTTATGCAGCTCCAGTTAGAAAGTGAAGAATCGTATTTGAGCTTTCTGGTCTTTCTAGAGAATTGGCTGAACAGGTAATTACAAGTGCTGCAAAGAAACTTCCTATTAAGGCGAGATTTGTAGCTAAAGGAGAAATTAAGTAATAATTTTTATACCACTAAATATTTTTGTTATGAAAGGAACAGGTTTATTTATGAAAGAACTTCTTTCTAAAGATATTAAAGAGTTGGTAGCGCTTAGAAAGCAACTAAGAAATGAACTCTTTGAATTAAAAAAATGAAAAAAATAGTATTAGAGCTCTTAAGGAAACTCACAAGATTGGAGATTTAAGAGTGAAGATTGCTAGAATCAATACCGTTTTACAATCTAAGATTAATGCATAATGACAATTATTGGTGAAAAAAATATCAAGGAATTGATTGGAGAGGTTGTAAGTGATAAGATGAATCAGACTTGTGTAGTTTTGGTTAAGTCTGTAAAAATGCACCCTATCTATAAAAAAAGAGATTTGTTGTGAGAAAAAAAGTATTATGCTCATAACGCAGAAAACCAAGCTAAACTTGGTGATACTGTAAAAAAATCAGATTGGTAAAAACCTATTTCTAAACTAAAGAAATGGAATATTGTTGAAGTTTTGTAATTTTAGATTGTTCATTTTTGTATCATGTTGCAACAAGAATCGTTGGTTGTGGTTGCTGATAACACACAAGCAAAAAAAGCAAAAAAATTATCAGAGTGTTGAAAAGGATCTTCAGGTAGAATTGCAAGAGTTGGTGATAGAGTGGTTGTTGCTATTAAGGATGCTGCTCCTGCTGCTTCTGTGAAGAAGGGCAAGTTTGCCAAGCTGTTGTAGTGAGAACTAAGAAAGAAATTGCAAGAAAGGATGGAACATATATTAGATTTGCTGATAATGCTATTGTTCTTCTTACTAAAGATGCTAAGGGGAATATGAATCCAATTGGTAAAAGAGTTTTTGGTCCTGTTGCAAGAGAGCTTAGAGAAAATTATAGAAATATTACTAATATGGCAGAAGAGGTATTGTAATAGTTATTCCAATTTATTTGTAATGTATGTATCTAATGAAAAAGCTTAGAAAATCTGATCCAGTGATCGTTATTTCTGGTAAATCAAAGGGGGCTATTTCTACTATCGAATCAGTAGATGGAGATTTTGTTACTCTTAAGGATGTAAATGTTGTAAAAAAGGCAGTTAAAGGTCAAGGTTTTGTAAAAAAAACATTGCCTTTGCATGTATCTAATGTTGCTTATTACCTAGAATCAGAAAAAGCACCTACAAAGATTGCTATTGAAGTATCTGAAAATGGTAAGAAGGTGAGAAAAGCGAAAAAAACTGGAAAGATTATAGATTAGTTGTTTTAAATATTTTTTTGATTGTTTAGATATGAAAAAAAGTCTGAATTGTTTGCAAAAACTAAAAGATCATTTGCAACTTAAAAATATCAATCAAGCTCCAAAGGTAGACAAGATTATTGTTTCTATGGGAATTGGTTCTTTGGTAACAAGAAAGGGGCATAAAGATTTTGAAGAATTTGAGAAAAATTTGATTAGAATTACTGGTCAAAAAAACCGGTTCTTGTAAAAATCGAAAAAAAGCTATCTCTAACTTTAAGTTGAGAGAAGGTATGCCTGTGATGCTTAAGGTAACTCTTAGAGGAGCTAGAGCTTATGATTTCTTGGATAGATTTGCAAAGATGGTTTTGCCAAGAATTAGAGATTTTTCAGGGATTTCTAAGAAGAATTTTTGATCCAAAAAGGAAATCTTAATCTTGGACTTCAGAATTACAATATTTTCCCAGAACTTGGGGTTGATGATGTAAACCTTCCTATGGGGCTTCAAATTACTGTTGTAAGTACTGCTGGTACTCCAGATGCTTCACAAGCGCTTCTTCAGGAAATAGGATTCATCTTTAAGTAATGTTATTTATATTTATCAATTGTTACTGATGGCAAGAACTGCATTAAAAGCTAAACAATGAAAAAAATGTTTGAAAAAAAGGTTTGTGAAGGGAGAAAAAAACTAGAGCAACCAACAAAATACTACAATAGATGTAGATTGTGTGGAAGATCTAAGGCTTATATCAGAGATTTTGGTATTTGTAGAGTTTGTCTTAGAAGATATGCAAGAGAAGGTTTGATTATGGGGCTTAAGAAAGCTAGTTGGTAATTTGTTTGTTTTATTTTATGAATTGAATTGATAACGATGACTTATGTTAATGCGCCAGTTCATGATTTGTTGATCAGAATTAAAAATGCATATATGGCAAGAAGAACTACTGTTGATGGAGTAGTATATTCAAAATTTAAGGCAAATATTCTTGAGCTTTTGAAGCAATATGGATTTGTAAAAGATTTCTCTATTCAAGGAACAGATGCAAAAAAAGTAATTTCTATTGAATTGAAAAAAAGGTAGTTAATCCTGTAAATGATATTCCTTCTGTAAAGTTTTTTTCAAAGCCTTCTAGACCATGGTATGTTGGTTATAAGGATTTGAAGACTGTTGCAGGTGGAAAGGGACTTGGAATTATTTCTACAAATCAAGGCCTTTTTGCCTGTTCATGTAGCAAAACAAAAAGAAACTTGGTGGAGAATTGATTGCTGAAATTTACTAGTCAAGATTGCGATATCGTGAGTCTTATGCTTTACTATTTAAAAATGCTATTAGATGTCAAAAAAATTGGTAAGAAGCCTCTTAGCATCCCTCAGGGAGTTGAGGTTGAATTAGCTGAAAACTCTGTGAAAGTTACAGGACCTAAAGGGACTCTTTCATTGAATATTCCTTATGGAGTGAAAATTGAAAAAAATGAATCAGAATTAGTTTTTTCTATCTTAGAAGATCAGTATAAAAAAATCTTTGGGGATTGGTAAGAACTTTGGTTTCTAATTTGGTGGTTGGAGTTTCTCAAGGATATGAAAAAAAACTTTTGATTATTGGGGTTGGGTATTCTGCTAAATTGGAATGAAGAACTTTGGTTCTTTCTCTTGGATTTGCTCATAAGGTGAATTATCAAATTCCTGAAGGAATTGATATGAGAATTGAACAAGATCCTAAGGGAAATACAGTGATTTTTCATTTCAGGTATAAATAAAGAACTTGTAGGTGAAGTTGCTGCTAAGGTGAGAGCATACAAGAAACCTGAACCTTATAAAGGAAAGGGTATTAGATATTTTGATGAATTTGTTAAGATTAAGCCAGGTAAATCAGCTAAGAAATAGTAGCTTAGATTATTCTATATGGTTTTACATTATTATATGTTTATTGTTATGAGTTATTTGAAGAATAAACTCCAAGATAAGATTAGAAAAATACTTGAGGAGAAAGAATAAGGTGAATTCAAAAAAATTAAAAAGTTTGAATCCTGATTATAGATTATTGGTTGAAAGATCTAATCTTTATGTAAAAAGCTCAGGTTCTTGATGCAATGGGTAATGTAGTTGCTGTATGTTCAGATAAATCTGCTACAGGAGCTACAAAGACTGAAAAGAGCTGCTAATGCTGGAGAAAAACTTTGCTGTTGTGTTGAAGGAAAAAGAATGTTTCTTCTTTGACTTTTTGATAGAAATGGTTACTTGTATCACGGTAGAATTAAAGCTTTTTGCTGATGGTTTGAGAAAAGGAGGAATTCAGTTTTAAGTAATTCTTAATAATATTTATCTGTATTAATTATTATGTCTATGAGACCAGAAAGAGATAATAGAAGAGAAAAAAACCAAAGAAGGAATTTGATGAATTGCTTTTTGGAGGTTAGAAGAGTAACAAGAGTAACTACTGGAGGTAGAAGATTGTCTTTTAGAGCTACTATTTTGATAGGTAATAAGAAAGGGAAGATTGGACTTGGAATTTCAAAGGGAAATGATGTAGCAAGTGCTGTTCAAAAGGCTTCTCATGAAGCTTATAAGAATATCTTTGAAGTACCTTTGACAAAAGAATGATACTGTTCCTTATCCAATTACTCAAAAAAATTTAAGGCGTGTTTGGTAAAAGCTTTTGCCTGCTTCTGAGGGTACTGGTCTTAAGGCTGGTTCTTCAATCAGATCTGTATTGGAACTTGCGGGTTATTCTAACATTCTTTCTAAGATGGTAGGATCAAACAATAAAGCTTAATAATGCTTTGGCTACTATTAAAGCGTTGTCTTCATATAAGCATCCAGAACACTTTGTTGCTATGCAAAAAACAAAGAAAGAAGAAGCTCCTGTTGCTGCTCCTGTAGAAGTTGCTGAAGAAAAGGCTCCTGTAAAGAAAGCTACAACAAGAAAAGCTCCTGCTAAAAAATCTGCAAAAACAGAAGAACAAGCAGAATAATCAGAATTTTTAGTATTTATGATAATGAGATAATGAAACTTCATAGTTTGGTGAGAAGTAAAGGATTGAAAGATAAGCTCGACAGAAGAGGTAGAGGTAATGCTTCTGGAAGAGGAAATACTTCAGGAAGAGGTGCTAATGGACAAAAGTCTAGAAGTGGTCACACAATGAAGCCTTTCTTTGAAGGAGGTCAGACTTCGATTGTTCAGAGACTACCTAAGCATAGAGGTTTCAAGAGATATTACAAACTTGTAGATCAGGTTGCAGTAGTAAATCTTGCTAGCTTGCAAAAATGATGAGAGAGTTTCTTCTCTTGTAACTAAAGAAGTTTTGGTAGAACTTGGATACTTGAAATCTTCTGCTGAATCTGTAAAGATTTTTGGGAAATGGAGAGTTGTCTAAAGCTTTGTCATTTGAAGGAATTGAACAATTTTCAGACTCTGCTAAAGAAAAAAATTGAAAAAAAGCAGGTGGAAGCATCAAATAGTGAGAGTCTTCTCGAGAGGAACGCGACCAACCATCGCGTTCCTTCTTTGCTTTTTTGATGTAAAGATCTGTTTTTGAGAATATCCAATATGGATATCAGATTTATTTATCTTTTTTGATCAATTGTGATGAAAAAGTTCTTTAAGAAATTGGCTGAAGTTTTTTTGGAAATAAGACTATTAGAAATAAAATTTTTGATTTCTTTGGCTTTGTTAGCTGTATATAGATTGCTTGTGTTTATCCCTATTCCATTTGCTGATTTGGGAATGTTGCTTTCTCAAACACTTGGAGCTGCAAACTCTGATTATGGAAACTTTATGATGTTGCTTGGTGGAGCCTTGGATCAATTCTCATTTATTGCTATTGGAATTTCTCCTTATATTACAGCTTCTATTATCATGCAACTTGCTGGAGTGGTTTTCCCTGCTGTCGAGGAATTGACTGAACAATGAGAGGTTGGACAGGCTAAAAATCAATCAATATACAAGATATTTGACATTGCCTTTAGCTTTTTTGCAGGGTATTGGTGCAGTATATTTGGTAAATAGTATGCTTGGTGGAGCAGTTATTGAAACAAGTTTTGCTAATGTGATGCTTTCTGCCTTTGTAATGATGGTTGGATCTATTATGCTTATGTGGATTGGAGAACTTATCACTAGTAAGGGAATTTCAAATGGAATATCTCTCTTGATCTTCTCTTCTATTGTTGCAGGTATTACTCAACAATTATATGGATCTTTCTCTACTACTGCTAATATTTGGGGTATGGCATTGTTTATGATTGTTATTGTATTGGTATTGGTGCTTTTGTCTATCTTTATGCTTAGATCTCTCAAAGAGATTACTGTGATCTATGCAAAACAAGGTAAAGCTCAGCAATCTTCAATTCTTCCTATTCCTCTTAATCCTGTAGGAATGGTACCAATTATTTTTGCTATGGCTTTTGTATCTTTTCCATATTTGTTGTCAAAGTTAATTACTCAGTTTAATCCAGCAAATCAGCAACTTGTTGGTGTAGCAAACTGGATTGAGACGCATTTCAATATTTATTCTCACAATCCTGGGCTTTGGGCTATTGTAGTATATGTAATCTTTATCGTGTTGTTTACTTTCTTTTATGCGATGATTACTTTCAGCCCAGATAGAATCTCTGATAATATTCAAAAGAGAGGTGGATTTATCCCTGGAATTAGACCAGGAAAACACACTGCTCAATACATCAATAAAATCTTGATGCATCTTTGTCTTTGGGGAGGTTTGGCTCTTGCAGTAATTGGTATCTATACTTATGTACTTCAAGCATTGCCATTTATCCAAAGTATTGTGAGTGAGCTCGGATCTTTGCCTATGGTGGTAACGGGATCTGGAGTGATTATTATTGTAGGTGTGGTACAAGAAATTATGAATAAGGTTGAAGGAGATCTTGTGATGAAGAAGTATGAAACTTATGAATAATAAAAAAAGTCTGACTTGATCTTTTGAGTCAGATTTTTTTGATAAAATGAGTCATGAAAAAGTAAAGAAGTGTGGATGGAAAATTTTGTGGCGCTTATCTTAAAATTGATAATGATGAGAACTGGTTTTAGATGTTCTGGGTAGTTGTGTTGTCGTATATCTGGGATAAAAAGAAGGAAAAAATTAGATTTTTTGTTTTTTTGTAAAAGTCCTTGCAAACTCCCCTGCTTTTCTTTATAGTAAAGGGAAATATTTAGTTTTATGAAAAAGGAATGAAAATAGGAATTGTTGGACTACCAAATGTAGGAAAGTCGACGTTATTTAACGCATTGACTAAGTCATATGCTGCACCTGCGGAGAATTTTCCGTTTTGTACAATTGAACCCAATGTAGGAATTGTAGATGTAAAGGATCCTAGAATGGTCGCTCTTTTCTGAGATGTCCAAGACACAAAAAGATTGTCTATGCACATACGGAATTTGTGGATATTGCAGGACTAGTGAAAGGAGCGAGTAAGGGGAAGGACTTGGAAACAAGTTTTTGTCTCATATTAGAGAGGTAGATGCGATTGTTCAAGTATTAAGACATTTTCAAGATACAGATATTGTTCACGTAGAAGGAGGTGTAGATCCACTTAGAGATAGAGAAATCATTAATACAGAGTTAATTTTTGCAGATCTTGAACAGATTGAGAAGAGCTTACCAGCATTGCAAAAAAAAGCAAAAATAAGTCAGAATAAAGATGATGGGAAAGTTGTTGCGATTTTGGAAAAGATTCAAGAAGTATTGAATAGAGGAGAATTGGCGAATACGATTAGATCAGAACTTAGCGCAGAAGATTTGAAATTGATTAGATCCTATAATTTCCTTACACTCAAACCATTTGTTTATGCTCTCAATATTGCACAAGAGGATCTAGCTAATGCAGAGGTACTCAAGTCAGAGTATGAAGCAAAGCTTAATGCTCCAGTTGCCATTGTATGTGTCAAGTTAGAATCTGAGATGATGGAGTTTTCAGCAGAGGAAAGAGCTGAATTTATCAATGAATTGCTTGAAATCTCAGGAGAGAAGAAGATTCCAACCTTGGATGATTTGATCAGTTTGGCATTTAATCAGCTTGGGCTTATGTATTATTTTACTACTGGGGAGAAGGAGACGAGAGCTTGGACTATTCCACTCAACTCTACTGCACCACAGGCTGCAGGCGCTATTCATTCGGACTTTGAGAGAGGATTTATCAAAGCAGAGGTAATTAGTACTGAAAAGCTTCTTGAGGCTGGTTCCCGATCAGCAGCAAGAGATAAGGGGCAAATTAGACTTGAGTGAAAGGACTATATTGTACAAGATGGTGATGTGATTGTTTTCAAATTTAATGTCTAAAAAAATTGAAAAAAATAGGGAAACTGGATATAATAGAGAAAGCTTGGTTCAGAAAAATATATTCTTTAAAAAAAGGGTAAAAAAATCTGAATTCTATGTTGAATATTCTCAATAATCCAGTTTTTTTTAATTTTTTTATTTCTTTTTTTATGGCAAAGAAAGGTCTTTCAGGTATTGCTCTTGCTAGGCAACGCAATACTATGGGAAAAAAATTATACTAGCCCTGAGATTACGGATCGTTTTATTGAGTGACTTTTAGGGAGATTGAGAGAGGGGACAGAACCTCCTGAATGAAGAATTGCTATTGGAGTTTATCATCAAAAGTATTATACCTTAGATAGAGACTGATATGTCTGGGGGTTTAATGGTGAAAAAAATAAAATATCTTTCCCTTCCAAGAAAAAAAGCTCCGAGAGTTCGCATTCATAAGCTTATTAAAGATCCTTCAACTTGAGAGATTATCAATAAAGAAGTGGAGATCAATGTGCTAAAACTGATGGAAAAGGAATTTTGACCCTATTTCCCTGGATATTCAAAAGCAAGATTACATCCTGATGAGTATATGTTGATCCCTGCTGATGATAACTGGGAAAAATCTCTCATGGAAAAAAATTTAGTTTTTTTGTTCCTAAAAAAAGAATATAGGGAGCTGGGAACAAAAAAAGGCATTTGTAAAAAAATGTTTTTGAACTGTGCCCATGATTGACAGATCAAGAAGTAGCCGAAAAAAACAGGAGTTTCTCGTGTGCATGTTTGGAGAGTGAGAAAAGAATTGGAATCTGATGGGCTTTTTAAAGCCTCAACTCTTTGAACAAGTTAGTTCAGTCCTGTGATTTAATGTAACAAGTTTGCATGTGAGAGTTTATGAGTATTTTATGAATAATGGTGCAGACAAGACTAATCTAGAAATTGCAAAAGAGCTTTTTCCCAGAAGAGGCCTGAAAAGCGACAACGAATGCCGCTAAAAAAGCTTTTTAACAGCTCCAATTGTCCGTATCAAGAAAAGGTTGATTGAAAAAGGTGTACTTGAAGAATCTCCTTTGCAAAAGTATAGAGAACAGGTATTGGAGCTTTTGGAAAAATAAAGAAGTGAATCAGCTTACAAATCAGCAAATTGCTGAGATGTTTGGATTAAAAAAAGAACAAGTTGATAATTTATCAAGAACCTTAATATCCAAGAAAAAAAGGTTCAGTGTAATAAAGAATCAGTTTTTTTAGTTTGTTTTCATACAAGTGTTTTAGGAATTTTTTTGTGATTTTTTTATTTGCATTGAGATTTACGATTAATACACTTGTTCACATTTACTTATTACAATATTATGCACTATCCAAGACATATTGCTATCATCCCGGATGGAAATAGAACCTGGGCCAAGGAAAGAGGACTTGATGGTTTTTTTGACATTTGGAGGGTTTTAATCAGATGATTAAGATTGCACAGTATATTTATACTCAGACAGATATTGAGGTATTTACCTTTATGGGGGCTTAGTACTGAAAACCTGACTAATAGGACTCAACAGGAACTTGATTATCTCTTTGATTTGTATAGGAAGATTACAGAGAATTTGTATGAGTTGTTTCGTCAGGAGAGGGTTAATTTTCGTGTAGCTGGGGATATGGACTGACTCCCTCAAGATTTAGTTGATTTTTTGATAGAAAAACAGAGGGAGTTTTATTATCCTGAGAGTAATAAGACATTTGTTCTTGCGGTTAATTATGGAGGTCAAGATGAAATTTTTGAGAGCAATGAAAAAGTTAGTTGCTAGTGGAGATGTTATTAGCAAAGAAAATTTAGAAAAATATTTAGATTTTTGAGGATTGCCTCCTGTTGAACTTGTGATTAGAACCAAGCAACAGCTAGCAAAAAGACTTTCTGGATTTATGCTTCGGTGGATTGGATATGCACAGCTCTATTTTTACAGATCTTTATTGTCCAGATTTTACGGTAAAGGAGCTCCAGAAAGCTCTTGATTGGTATGAGCAAAGTCTTGAAAGCCAAAAATTTTGGGAAGTAAAATATTGAATTTAAAAAAACTGATCTAAATCCTAGGTCAGCTTTTTCTTTTTTTATTTAAGATTTTTTTGGCTTTTGCATTGTGGATAATCATCATTCCATCTCATTCTTCACTTTGTTGGATCTCATAATTGATTTGATTTTTTTCTAGGAATTCGTATAATCATGTTAGTTTGGTATGATATTTGAGAATATCATCGAGTACAATTATATTTTTCCGAGCTTAGATTTTCTTGTATTTTTCTCCATATAGATTCAGTATTGATTTTTCTGTGCATCAATAAATACAAAAATCACACTGCTTTGGCAAGATATTGCTTGTATCTTCGATTTTGGTTAAATCAAAGGGATACCGCTTCACATTAGTTATCTGACATTGACGAGCATGGTATTGTGCTTCTAAATATGATGGATAGGCTACTTCAAATGAAGTTAAATTTCCTCCCCATTCTGCAATAGTTTTTTTGCTATAAAGATCCCACTATAACCGATGGCACTTCCTATTTCAAGGCAGTTCTTTGGTTGATAAGTAGTGAGAATTTTGAGCAAAAATATTCTGAGATTCAGGAGAGATGAGAGGGACTTTTTCTTTGTTGGCAAGAGGCTCTTAATGTGGTTAAATAGTTATCAATCATTTATTTACTTTATATTATACATATAAAATGGAAACAATTATGCAATCAAACATTTCTATTAATTTACCAGAAAAAAACAATAAAAAAAGTCAGAACAAAAAGACTCGTTCACCTCGTCCTCGTAGATCATCTAATGATAAGGGGAGAAGAAAATGTCGTCAGAGGCATTTCTTCGTCACAGAAATCGTCCTTCTGTAAAAAAATTGAAGATCCTACTAAACTTATCAAAAAGGGTGAAAAACCTGTTAGAGTTTTTGGGTTAGGTGGTTTGGAACAGATCGGATCAAATATGAATGTGATGGAGTATGAAGATGATATTATTGTTATTGATGCAGGTATGGAGTTTGCTTCTGATGATATGCCTGGTGTGGATTATATTATTCCAGATGTGAGTTATCTTGTAGCTAAAAAGAAAAATATTAAGGGTATTTTGATCACGCATGGTCATTTGGATCATATTGGAGCCCTTAAGAATATTTTTAGCTCCGCTTGATTTTCCTGTTATTTATACGTCTCCATTGACATTAGGGATGATCAAGAAGTCTCTTGATGATAGAGATCTCAAAAAATTAAAATTCAAACTTATTGATCCAGATATGGATATTCTGAAGTTGGGAGTATTTACTGTTGAGTTTTTTAGGGTAAATCATTCGATTCCAGAATCTATGGGATTTTCTATACACACTCCAAAGGGGTTGGTTGTTTTCTCTGGAGATTTTAAGGTAGACTTTACTCCATCTATTGATAGACCAGCAGATCTTGGGAAGATTTCAAGAATTTGACAGGAAGGTGTTAGGCTTTATCTTGGAGAATCAACTAATGCAAATAAGCCAGGTCATTCAGTTTCAGAAAAATTGATTTGAGAAAATCTGGATAAAGTAATTCGTTCTTATAAGAGTTATAGAATGATCGTTTCTACTTTTGCATCAAATGTAGGAAGAATTATTCAGATTATCAACAGTGCGATTAGATATGATAAGGTTGTGTTTCTTGCATGAAGATCAATGATTGCAAATGTTCAGCTTTGTCAAGAATTGTGATATATTACAGCGCCAAAGGGGATGATTCGTCAACTTTCAGCTGAAGCTGAATCTATGCCAGCTGAAAAGGTGCTTGTTCTTTGTACTGGTTCTCAAGGAGAAGAAAATAGTGCTTTGGTGAGAATGGCTACTTGAGAATTTAAGGATTTTCAACTTAGACCAGGAGATGCCGTGTTGCTTTCTTCTCATACTATCCCAGGAAATGAAAAGTCAGTAATTAGTATGATCAATAATCTTGTGAGGCTTAAGGTTGAGGTTATTGATGAACCAGGATTGGATACACATACTTCAGGACATGGATATCAGGAGGATATTAAGTTGATGATGTCTTTGATCAATCCTGAATTCTATTGTCCAATTCATGGAGAGCCATATATGAGACATGCTAATAAGAAAATTGCTATGGTAATGGGTATTCCAGAGCAGAACATTCTTCTTCCAGATAATGGGCAGTTTATTGAAATGTATGACGATGTTGTCTTTACCTCAGAAAAAGAAGATTAAGCTTGATACTGTCATGATTGATGGAAAGGGGCAGGGACATTTGTCTGGAGAATATGTGATGAAGGCGAGAAATATTATGTCTGAAAATGGAGTTATTGGGCTTATTTTTTTAAGGTAGATACCAAAACAAAGGAACTTGTTGGAAATATCCAGATAGAATCTAGGGGATTTGTATATTCTTCAGAGGTTAAAAAAAGATTCACACTCAGATCGTTGAATTTGCGAGAGAAAAGTATAGAGTAAACGCAAAAAAAAGAATGGATATTAAAGATAATCTAAAAAATATTAGAGAAGATCTTGGAGAGTATATTACAAAAAAATTATTGGTAGAGTGCCTATGCTTATGCTCATGTATGTGTATATTAATCGTGAAGCTGTGCAAAAATATTCAAGTTGAACCTAATGATGAAATTATTGGTATGACCCTTGAGGAACAAGGATATAATGATTAAGAAAAAGAAAAAAACCTGATCTTTTTGGTCAGGTTTCTTTTTTTATTTTATCTCTTCTATAGAAGTTATTCTTGGAATAGTGAGTCAGTTGCTTATACATCCTTTGGGGTCGATATTTTTTAAGATGTGCGCAAGAAAACTACTTGCATAAGAGCCAGTTGGTAGGGAGAAAGAGAGGATAAGGTCCTGATTATCTCGTTCTCGTTCTAGATTTTCAGGGTTTGATAACTAGCGCTCTCCTGAATCCGTAGAGATGATATTTTTTTGCTAATAGCGATTCCCCCATTTAGGAATCAGCTTTTTTTTATTATTTCTTGGTCAAAGAATGATGCCTTGCTTCAAGCAGGAGGGAGGAGTTGATTCCATCCCAATACAGGACCTGTTACTCGTCGTCTTTCAGGATTGTAGTCTGTTGTGAAAGTTTCGAAATCGGGGGAGAAGAAGTCTGATTTTTGGTGTTGGTCTTTACACTTTCGATAATCGAAGTGATGGAGCTTTTCTTTCTTGGTAATAGGCAACTTGAGCTCAGAAGCCATTGTGGCTATTGATGAGAATATCTCATTCCATTAAAAGTTTCCCTTTTTCTCGTCTTTGCATAGCATATTCATTAAATCGCATACTCCCCCAACTTTGAAGTTTGAACTTAACTTCGTAGGTGTCAGGATGATTTATTCCTTTTTGGAATATCTTATCAGCTTTTTTGAAGTTTTTGTTTCCTTTTCCAAATCTTTGGAATCCAAACACATTCGGAAATCAGTCTTTTTTGCTTTTTTTCAAGGTTTGCTTCAAGTTGGTGCTTTAGTTCAGAAGAAAGATGCTCTCTTTTTCTAAGTCTAATTTTGAAACTATTCCCGATGTTTTTTTCAAACCATAAGAGGACTTTCATGCCAGGATTGTTTTAGAATTGTGCACTTTTTCTCTTAAAAAGAGATAAGATTGCGTTCTCTCCTCAGCAAGACTTGATCTTTTTTTGTAGATGGTGATTCGTTGTCTAGTAATTCCTTCTTTATCTTTGAGTCCAGCAATTCCAATATCTTCTCTTTTTTAGAGGGAGATTTGATGTGAGATGGTTGATAATGTCCATAGTATTAATCCCCTTTTTTTTTCGATAAAAAGGTGCCATGCATCTCAAATTCCATTTGGTGTATAGTCTAATTTTTTTCCTCTACAATAAAGTCTTCATATTGGTCTTTGAATGCAAAATACATGAAAATTATTTTAGGTGTAAATGTTGAATATTATTGAAGCGAATTTCTTTTTCGTTTCTGTCCCCTTTGGTCGTATTCACTTAGCGAGCAGGGGCTTGTAATATATTTTGTAAAAGTAGATTCTCATTTGAGTTGTGCGATGATAAAGCTATTGATGATTGGGCTTCCAACAATGAGAATGTTTGCTGAGCTTGGATAAGTATGAAGGAGTTGATGAAGAAATTTTTTTGAGAACGAACAAGGACTTCTTCTATCGTTTCACTATTTTTTTCTTTTTCGCTTGAATGCTATCGCTTCTGATAAATAGTCTGGAGATGATTTGTGCATTTTTCAGGATTAGGGTCTCCTGCTATTTTCATATTTTTCTTTTTATTTTTTTGGGTACAAATGTCTGCATCTTTTTTTCTCTAAGATTGGCGTCAACGATAATTTTACTCTCTTTGTAGATGAGTTGTTCAACGATAATATCGGTAGTGGTTCTTCTAAATCCAAAGTCACTACAAAAAATATAGTCAAAAATCTGATTTTTGAGTTCTTTTGCAAGTCTTAATGATGTAAGAATTCCTTTTTCAGAGAGCCTATCATTGCAGTGTCAAAGACTTCAACAGTGAGCATTTACGTATTCTCCGTTGCAGGTAAGAGTAATGTGCATGTTTTTTTAAATAATAGAAATTAAATAAGCGTTAGTGTTATCAGTCCACAGATCCAGATAAAACCAATTAAGTAGAATCTCCAGAGAAAGCTTGATTTAATCGTTTTGTGTCTAAAAAAACCAATTGCAGAGATTGCTCCTATCCGTCCTCAGGCAAGGCTCAGTCCTAGTAGGGTGTTTTCTGAAATCCTTCGTTTGTTATTTTTTTTGCCTTTCGTTTGTCGATTCATCGAATAACAAAGGTTAGGAGATTTATTGCTACCATATAGGTAAAAAGGTATATAAGCATGAGGACCGCTTTCGAGAAATATAAATTTTTCTTTATTATAAGGATCGTGGTCTTTTTGCAAATAGGATTTTTAAATTATTGTTTCGTCGTTGATGGTTCGTTTTTTTGTATTTTTATATTCAGTGCATGCAGAGTATGTTTTTTTGAAAGTCCTTTCTCTTTTTATGAAAAAAATGCTAGAAGGACAAGAAGGATGAAAAATGTAATTTTCTTTAATTTAGAGGTTTTGATAGCGAGATTTTATTTTTTTCCTCTAGACCCAAAAAAAGGAGTGAGAGGGTAAGGCTAGACTGAGTAAAAAAAATCGCACAAAAAAACTTGCAATTTAGTAGGAAATATGTAATATGACTTCCGCAACCAAGAAAGAGAAGAGGTTGCAGAAGATGAGATCCTTAACAATAGCATAATATATTACACTATTTCTTAGTAGATAAATCTATTTAAAAGCAATAAACGGATGCCTTGGGTAAAAAAGAGGAAGAAGGACGTAGCTGGCTGCGAAAAGTCTTGATGAGATGCCAACAATCGCTTGGAGTCAAGAATATCCGAATGGGGCAACCTATTCTCTATAAGAGAATACAAAGTTGACAATACTCGGTGAAGTGAAATATCTCAGTAACCGAAGGAAAAGAAATCGTAATGAGATTCCCTTAGTAGTGACGAGCGAACAGGGAAGAGCCCAAACTCTATTAGTGTAAGCTTCTAGGCGTTGCTAATAAGAGGGTTGAAGGACTATTTGTGAAGAGCTAGAAATCTTCGAATGGAGAGATGTTATATTAGGAGAAGTGCTTGGATGGCACACCATAGGAGGTTAAAGTCCCGTATCTGAAAAATATGACACCACATTAAATAGCACCTGAGTAATGTCGAACACGAGAAATTCGGCATGAATCTGCCCAGACCACTGGGTAAGGCTAAATACTTTTTTACACCGATAGCGCAGAGTACCGTGAGGGAACGGTGAAAAGAACCCCAGGTAGGGGAGTGAAATAGAACCTGAAATTTATTGCTTACAATTGAGTGGGAGCCTTTGGGTGACCACGTACCTATTGACGAATGGGTCAGCGAGTTATTGGTAGTAGCAAGGTTAAGGCAGTTATAGCTGGAGCCGTAGCGAAAGCGAGTCTGAATAGGGCGAATAGTTATTATCAATAGACCCGAAGCGGTATGAGCTAGACATGGGCAGGTTGAAGGCATAGGAAACTATGCTGGAGGACCGAACGGGTTGGTGCTGCAAAACCTTCCGATGACCTGTGTTTAGGAGTGAAAAGCTCATCGAATACCGTGATAGCTGGTTCTCTCCGAAATGCATTTAGGTGCAGCCTGTATTTGAAGGTCTTGAAGAGGTAGAGCTCTGGAAAGGCTAGGGGGATCGAGAGATCTTACCAAACCTTACTAAACTTCGAATGCTTCAAGGAATAATACAGAGTGGGACTATGGGAGCAAGTTTCATAGTCGAAAGGATAACAGTCCAGACTTCTGATTAAGGTCCCTAAAGTAATGCTAAGTGGAAAAAGAGGTGTCTTTGCTTATACATCCAGGAGGTTTGCCTAGAAGCAGCAATCCTTTAAAGAAAGCGTAATAGCTCACTGGACTAGCGAAGATGCGCTGAAGATGTAACGGGGCTAAGCATTATACCGAAATCGAAGACCAGTGTAGAAATACACTGTGTGGTAGGAGAGTGTTCTTACAGGATGAAGCTACACTGTGAGGTGTGGTCGACTAGTAAGAAGTAAAAATGCTGACATGAGTAACGCTTATTGATGAAAATTCAATATATCGAAACCCTAAGGATTCCTACGCAACGTTCATCGTCGTAGGGTTAGTCGGGACCTAAGGCGTATCCTGAAAAGGATGGTCGATGGATAACTGGTTAATATTCCAGTACTTATTTATAGAGTGATGGGGTGACGCATCGAGATTTGTAAGAGCTTATTAAGGATTTGAGTCGAAAGAGTGAGGTTTTTTTATGACGTTAGTCGTAAAGGTAGTTGCAGGAAAATCCACAACTATTGATACTGAGCTTGATCGGGATTTAACTCCTCGGAGTTAGAAATTCTTATCGTTTTGGTGCCGAGAAAAACCTCTAAACTTAATCTATAGATAACCCGTACCCAGATCAGACACTTGTGGGGTGGTAGAGAATACTAAGATAATCGAGATAACTAATGGGTAAGGAACTTGGCAAATTAGCGGACGTACTTTCGAAATAAGTCCTGTCCCGAGCAATCGGGATCGCAGCGAAAGAGATGGGGGAACTGTTTATCAAAAAAACACAGCTCGCTGCTAACTCGTAAGAGGATGTATAGCGGGTGATGCCCTGTCCAATGCCAGAATGTTATGCTCTCTTGTGCAAGCTCGAGGGTTAAGCACTGGTGAATGACGGCCGTAACTATGACGGTCCCTAAGGTAGCGAAATTCCTTGTCAGGTAAGTTCTGACGCGCATGAATGGCATAATCATCCCCATGCTGTCTTACCCTTAGACTCGGTGAAATTACAATCCCGGTAAAAAAATGCCGGGTAGTCACAGTTAGACGGAAAGACCCTGTGAAGCTTTTACTGTAGATTGATATTGGACTGTAGCATGTTTTGCTCAGTATAGGTGGGAGGCTTTGATGTTTCGACTTCGGTTGGGGCGGAGCCAAAAGTGAGATACCACCCAAAATATGTAGCAGTTCTAATCCCTGTGTTGGGAGACAGTTTCAGTTGGACAGTTTACCTGGGGCGGGTGCCTCCTAAAAAAAGTAGCGGAGGCGTGCAAAGGTTTGCTTACTACGGATGGAAACCGTGGTGAATGTGTATTCGCAAAAAGCAAGCTTGACTGTGAGACTGACAGGTCGAACAGATACGAAAAGTAGGCGAAAGTGATCCGGATCTTCCGAGTGGAAGGGGATCCGCTCAACGGATAAAAGTTACTCCGGGGATAACAGGCTAATGGAATCTAAGCGTTCATAGCGACGATTCCGTTTGGCACCTCGATGTCGACTCGTCGCATCCTGGGGCTGTAGAAGGTCCCAAGGGTTGGGTTGTTCACCCATTAAAGCGGGACGCGAGTTGGGTTCAGAACGTCGTGAGACAGTTCGGTCCCTATCTACTGTGACCGTAGGATATTTGAGAGATGCTGACCCTAGTACGAGAGGACCGGGTTGGACGAGCCTCTGATAGTACCAGTTGTTCCACCAGGAGCACGGCTGGATAGTTAAGCTCGGAAAAAGGTAACCGCTGAAAGCATCTAAGTGGGAAACTTGTCTCAAGATTAGATATCCCTCTCCTTTATGGAGGTAAGACCTCTGGTAGACTACCAGTTTGATAGGCATTAAGTGTAAGCCCTGTAAGGGGTTGAGCTGAGATGTACTAATTGGTCGAGCGGGTTTATCGTTTTTTTCTAAGAAATAGGTAATATATTATGGTATTGTAAGGATTGAAAAAGGAAAGAAATCTGTTGAAAAACAAAAAGGAAATCAATAGATTTTGATCTGAGATTCATTTCTAATAACGGTGGTACTGATGCGGTATGTGGAAACACCTGTTCCCATTCCGAATACAGAAGTTAAGCGCATATCGGTCGATGATACTGGTTCTATCAGGGCTGGGAAAGTAGGTTAGTGCTACCATTAATAGAGATGGATAGTCTCTATGGAGAAAGTGATCATTAATAGTACTAAAAAGAGATAAAGTGTGAAACTTTTTGAAGAGTTTGACCCTGGCTCAGGATGAACGCTAGCGAAATGCCTAACACATGCAAGTCGAACGGACCTTGCCTTGTGCTTGCACAAAAGTAAGGTTAGTGGCAAACGAGCGAGTAACGCGTGCTTAACCTGCCCCGAAGATGGGAATAACTGCAGAGATGTAGCTAATTCCCAATATGCTCACGATGGTGAAATTCCGATGTGAGGAAAGATTTATCGCTTCGGGAGGGGGGTGCGTCCTATCAGGTAGTTGGTAAGGTAATGGCTTACCAAGCCTATGACGGGTAACCGGTCTGAGATGATGTCCGGTCGCGATGGGACTGAGATACGGCCCATACTCCTACGGGAGGCAGCAGTGGGGAATCTTGCACAATGGACGAAAGTCTGATGCAGCAATTTCGCGTGAAGGATGAAGCATTACGGTGTGTAAACTTCTTTTTTGGAGGAAGACGAATGACGGTACTTCAAGAATAAGAGACGGCTAACTACGTGCCAGCAGCCGCGGTAATACGTAGGTCTCAAGCGTTATCCGGATTTACTGGGCGTAAAGTGTCCGTAGTCTGATCTGTAAGTCTGTTTTCAAATCCTACGACTCAATCGTAGAAAGGGAATGGATACTGCAGATCTAGAAGTATCTAGGGGTTAGTGGAATTTCCGGTGGAGCGGTGAAATGCGTTGATATCGGAAGGAACGCCGAAAGCGAAAGCAGCTAACTATAGAATACTTGACGATGAGGGACGACAGTTTGGGGAGCAAACAGGATTAGATACCCTGGTAGTCCAAACCGTAAATTATGCTTGCTAGATGTTTTTATCAGTTTACTGGTAGGAGTGTCGTAATCTAACGAGTTAAGCAAGCCGCCTGGGTAGTATATTCGCAAGAATGAAACTCAAAGGGATAGGCGGGGGAACACACAAGCAGTGGATTATCTAGATTAATTGGATAATAAGCCAAGAATCTTACCTAGGATTGACATGTATTGTGTCTCAGGTGAAAGCCTGATATCCGTAGCAATATGGAGCTTTACACAGGTGGTGCATGGTCGTCGTCAGCTCGTGCCGCAAGGTGTCTAGTTAAGTCTGGAAACGAGCGCAACCCTCGTGTTTAGTTAGTATGTCTAAACAGACTGCTCGGGTAACCGAGAGGAAGGAGAGGATGACGTCAGATCCTCATGCCCCTTACACCTAGGGCCTCATAGATAATACAATGGGTAGGTACAGCGAGAAGCAAAAACCGCGAGGTGGAGCAAATCTTTAAAAACTGCCCTTAGTTCGGATTGTACTCTGGAACTCGAGTACATGAAGTTGGAATTGCTAGTAATGGCAGATCAGCCATGCTGCCGTGAATACGTCCCTGTTCCTTGCACTCACCGCCCGTCAAACCATGGGAGCTGAGGCTCTTTGAAGACTCATTATATGGGTTAAGGAGGGAATCAGTGACTGGGGTTAAGTCGTAACAAGGCATCCCTACCGGAAGGTGGGGATAGACCACCATTCTAAAAACATTCAAAATTTATACACTTTGTTCACTACTTTATCTCTTTTTCAGTACTATTGAATATAAAAATCAATCTGACATAAAAAGTCAGATGTTTTTTTGATAGAAGATGAATATAATTAGATTGACTTTATCTTTTTCATGTCTTTCTATGAAAGAATCAATCTTCCTTAACAGAAAAACAGCTTGCGGTTATTCGTTGGTATTTACTGATTTATCGTTTATTATTTCAGTATTGAGTTTTTTTGTTTTTTTGAGGTATTATTTCTGTTCTTTTTATTGTTGCTTTCTTTTTTTCTGTTCAAGCCTTTTTCTATTGAAGAATCTATTAATTTTGGAGATATCATGAGAATAAAAAGAACAAAAATTTGAATAATAAAGATGAGTATGAGAGTTTTATGAGGCAAGAGTCAGGAATTAATCTTATTGCATTTTTGAGGTATGGTGAAACCTGAGAATTCTTGATTTATAAGTCAGGATAATCTTTTATCTGTAGGAGGAAAAATTTATTTTACCGAGAATTGCTGGGGAGAAACAAAAAAATTACAAATTTTGGACAGATTTTTTTCAGGAGATCTCTATCAAAAATTCAGATTTTTTTCATCTTTTTTTCAGGAAATATTGGTGGAACCATTATCCTTTACTTCATTTAGAACTAAGGTTTTTGATAGATTCTTGTTAACAGAGAATGTTGTATCTTATTTTTGGATTAGATTGTTTTGAAAAACTAAAAAGTGCAGGAAGTTTTGTTTGTCAGTCAGCGTTGACAAAGTTTTTTTGGAAAAACTTTTTTTGTCTTGGAGGTTCCTTCTACTTCAAATGTATCAGAAAATACAACTTCTATAGGAGAGGAGAATAATTCACTACTTGATGTTTTTGACGCAGATCTATCCTAAGGTAAGATATTCTCATGAAAAAGAAAAAAACTTTTTTTGTAATGGCGTTATTAAGTATATAACTTATTGATGAACTGTTAATTCTGCTTTAACAGATATGATGGCCTCTTGTGATCGTGAAACTTTTAAGGAGTATTCTTTTTGTTAGGGATTTTGGTGAAATCAATAATGGTTTTTTTGTGAGGAACATCTGATGGTAAATTTTATAATGATTTGAGATTAAATCAATATAAGCTCTTTTTCTCTTCAGCAGTTGTTGTATAAACAAATAAAAATGAACTGCACAGGTAGAAACAATTTTGACCTCATATTTGGATTTTTTTGGACAAGTCTTTTTGTTAAAGGAAGGGGAGAGAGATACACAGCTTTTAGATTCTTTTTCTAAACAGTTTTCTCATTGGTATCATCAAAATTTATTACTCCCTTATTTAAGAGATGATCATGCAAAGGTCTCTATTGAACAAAAAAATCAGCTATTAACGAAGCTTTTGCAGATAGAGAATGGAGATAAGAATAGTCTTTTTAAAGGAATTGCAAAGAAAGATGATTCAGTTGCTCAAAATGTTCAAGAACTTATAGAGCAAAAAGGTTGATATTGAGCAATTATTTAGAGCAAATGTTCCTGTTCAGTTTATTTTGACCTCCTCTGTTATGAGTGGAGATGTGTTGACGGTTAGATGAGAAGATCAGGTTACAAATTTAAGAATTGAGGCAGAGCTGGCTTTTAATGGTGCAAGTTTGTATGTGACTAAAATTAGTATTCCAAAAAGATAAAAAAATCTGACAGAATATGTAAATACACTTTTTGAGTACCGATAAATATTCTTTTCTTAAGATGCTTTCATTGGTAAAAAGATAATCAAGAAATTGCTCAGGCTAACCAAAAGTTTGAGATTAACTTGTGCGCAATGCTTCAAAAAAAGAATTTGGGGAGTCTGTTAAAAAATGTTGAAAAACTGAGGTTTTGATGATTAAATCTATTGATACAGCCTCTGGAGTGAATTATCGTTTCCTTTTGAAAGATAATGTCCTTAAAGGTATTGAGATTTCAGATCAAACATTGCAACAGCAGATTTTGTCTGAATTGGATCGAAAAGCTGTAAATAGAGATACTACGTTTTGATTTATTCAGAAAATTTGGAATTATGAGTTAAAATCTAATGATTCTTGATTTGGTGCGAAAGAGCAAATTCTTGTTAATGATGCATTTGTAAAATACTTCAAACAAAAACCGAAGAAGGTTAACGTTGTTTGAGGTGTGATCAAGATATATTTCTCTATTAAGGAAATTGATTTCATTGGACAGTATGATCTTGCAACAAATCGTTTGAGTCAGATTTCTTTAGATTTTGGAGAAGTAAGGAAACCTATCATTGTTCAGAGGTTGGTTTTTTTGACTTGAATGAGAAGTCTGTAGATCAAATCAATGCTTTCTTACTTGATCCTATAGGGTATTTGAAAAAAATAAATTCAAGAATGGTTGATGTGTATTTCAAGGATGGAAAGTTAACGGCTCCAGTTAGAAATATAGATCAAAAAAATCTGAATAATAGTAAAAAGCTAGGTTTTATTCCTAGCTTTTTTTATTTTTCTTATTTTCTAGTGTGGTAAGCGTTGAGTTGATATTAGTTAAACTTGTTTGAAATGATGAGAGAAAAATTTTTGTTGGAGAGATAGAAACTCCGAAAGATGAATAAATAAATGTGATTGGTTATTTCTTATGAGAATGCTATCTGGATTATTGCTTTGGTCTGAGTTATCTTTTGTTTTTTTTGTTTTCTCATTTTATAGGTTTTTTTGTATATTGGAAATAGGGTGATTGAGTATTAGGTAGCTATTTTTTTCTCTGCAGGTCAGTTAATGCTATCAAAAAAATTGCTTGATTTTTCAGTTTTTTTATCGGCATCTGAGGTAATGGGAGGTGGGCTTTTTTTGTTCCTAGATTGGTAGTGAATGCTACTGTTTTACTCAATTTTTGAGGGAGAATTCACTATCAAGGAATTCAGATTTTTTTGTCTTGTGCTTAGTCTTCCTCAGAGATTTAGGGTTGCTTATAGGATTTAGGATTTCTGAGATGACCTCAGCAATACTATAGATGGTTTTTGTATTAGTATTAACATTAATTGCTTTTTGCAGGAATAGTACAAAAATCTGATCCTGAGTGCATTTGCTTGAAGAATTGGAAAGTCTGCTTTTTCTTCAAGAGCTGGGGAGCTTCGTTCTCCACATAGGCACTGGAGTTTACATACTTGTCTTTCATCGAAAATCAAGTTCATATTTTCCTTTTTGCGTTTTTGATTCACATTTATTAGTGCATTTTTTTCTAAGTCTTTCTGAAGTTCTTTTTGTTCATCTGGGGTTAGACTGTCAGGATTTGAGCCTTTATTATTTTGATTAGAGGTTGGGAGAAGAAGGGTGTTAATTTTGTTGAGGGCGTTTTGCGCTGTTGTATAATTTTGTAGATTTGGAGAGTTTTTTTGTAGATCAGAATTTGATCAGATAACTGCATCTAAGTCAGTTTTTTTATCGTTTTTGTAAATTTAGAAACTCCAGGAGGAAGACATTGGTTTTGCAAATAGTGTTTCATTGCTTTGATTTTTTTGCAAGAGTAGGTGTAGATGAATTGATTTGTGTATTGATTTCTTCATCTTCTGTCGTTGATGGTTCTTTTTTTGATTGTCTGTCATTACGTTAGGATTTTCATCTCATAGGTTAGGATTTTTTTCATGAATTATTTTTCTTTATTAGGTTGAGATGGGATTGAATTGTTTTGTTGATTGGAAGTATTAAGATTATTTTGAGAAGATCATATTTGTGAACTAGAGTTTCCTATAGATGAAGAAGTTGTAAAAGTCAGGACTTTGATAAAAGATTGTTGTTGGAGCATCTTTAAATCATTGAGATCCATTGAAAAATATTTTTCCAACTTGATTAATATCAGCTAGAATATCATAATCTGAGTCTTGCTTTTTCCCCGTTTTGATATTTATTATTTCAAAAAAATTGCTGAGCTGGAGGTATTGATATTGTTGAGCTTCGTTTTTTTGCTGGTGTGTATGCATCCATTACAATTTTGTTACATATGGAAATAGGGGTTAGGTTTAGCTCTCTGGGGGTACGACACTTTGCAATTTTTAGACATCCATTTGCTCTAATTGCAGTTCGATTGATAGAGTCAGATTTTTTTCCTTTTTTTAGGTTTGAATTTTTGAGTGTTTGAAGGTCTCGATACTGTTTAAATTCGTTATCATTGAGATAGATATAAGAGGCGATTTCTTCTTGGCTAAGATCACAATTTTTGTTCTCTTTTTGATGGTATTTTGAGCGATTTTGAGAGTAGCTGTTATGGAATGTTCTATTTTTGTTTCGTTTTTGTTGGAGGTTTTTTTGAAAGAGGTTAGTTGTGATTTTTAGATGATGTTTTGTATTGATTTTTTTGTTGCTGAATTGCGCGAGTTTGAATTTCACTGAGCTTTTGATTCAATGGATTTTAGAGATGCTCAAAAACCATTTGCTGAGGTAAAATTATTGAGGAAAAACAATCCCAGCAAGAAGTGGTAAAAAAAGAAGAAAGAAGTCAGATTTTTTATTCGTTTTAATTTGGAATTTGGACATCTTGAACTTTGTAAAAGAATGTATAAAATGGCGTTACAAGCTTGGATAAATAATTATTTCTTAGCCAGAGTAAATCTTCTTGATATGCAAGTAATCCAATGTGATAAGGATAGGTTGATTGAATGTCAGAAAGCTGTTTGAGGGTTTGATTGGTGGCTGAGAGGATAGTGAGAGGTTGAGAGTTAAGAAGGTTGATCTCAGCAAGGATGTTTGTATTGGGATTGGAGATAAGAGAGAGATTATAACGATAATAACTGCTAAAAAGCATATATCGTAGTAGTTCATTATAGGTTTGATTGATAAAAGGATTGAGTCCTTCTGATTTCTCTAAGGGAGAAAAAATATTACAAAACAATGCATCAAAAGCTTTTGGATTCTTTTTCATTTTTTTGATACAGAAGTTTTTGATCTTTGTGTTTTTTCAGAATCTTTTAGGAGTTTTTTTGTGTCAATAATTTTTTTAGTTTGTCAAAAGCTTTTTGAAAAAAAGCTTTAAAACTTTTTGCAATTTGATTGCAGGTTTTTGGGTAGGAATGGAGCTTTCCTCAGCAGAATTTTGTTTGATCATTGTTGTGTTGACCGATATTTAGGAGTTTTTCAGCAAGAAGACTGATTTGATTGTCTAGTGTTTTTTTGTATCAGTAAAATTATTGTTGATAATTCCATAGAGATTTCCTTGTTTGAGGGTTGTGAGATCACTGATGACATCTGAAATAATTTCATTAGAAAGAACGCTTAGATTACATGATTCTTGGTATTTTTTATTAGGATCTGTACATTCAGATGAGTATTTAAGCTTTCTCAGAGATATTTCATCTCTAAGGTAGTTTGTTGATTCTTTTAGGGAAATTGTTGCATGAAAGGTCGGAAGTTCGGTATTGGATTGTGAACAAAGTAGAGACAAAAAGAGGCTATTTGAAGCATGATATCGATCTGTGGTATCAGAAAAGGCTGTGTTGAGTGAAGGTGAGAGTGACTGTTTACAGAAGTTATCTACGATTTCTTGCTTTGTTCGTGGTTTTTGTGTACGAGTAGGGGCAGTATAGTTTAGCAAAGCTCAGCTTCGTAGACTGATGATTTGATCTGGTGTTGGAGAAAATGCAGAAACATTTGCTTTAAATAATAGGCAAAAAAAGGAGACAAAAATCAGAGTTTTAGTCCATTTTCGGTTATATAACGCTTTTTATAGCTATTTTTGACCGGTTTTTTTGCATTTTATTTTGATTAAGGGATATAACAGGTTGAAGACGGATGATTACTACACTGATAAGAGCAGATGTTTTTGAGAGATTTTTCTCGTTCAAGAATTTTTTTATCTCAAATGAGTGTGGCAATTTCTTGGATTTGGAAAGCTAAGATGCGCAAACTGATTGGTGCTTAGTGTCGTGTTTGCAAGTGTTGTTTCATCTTTAATGCTATTTTCCGCAGATATGAGGAGTTTGAAGTCCTTGTATAGTTCCTCGTGAAGTGAAATGTTGTGTTCATTTTTTTGGTTTGTAGTTCGGTTGCTTGAAGAAGGAGTCAGGATAGTGTTTCCAATTCTGATTCCTTTTTCTTTTTGTTCTTTCTTTGCTTGTTGAAAAGTTTCTTTGAAATGTTTGATTGTTTCAGAAATGAGTGATCAAATATTGTTAGCTTCTTCTTGTGTTTGTTTTTTAGCTTCTTGTCGTTGATTTTTTTGTCCTTTGTGTGATGGAAATTGGCGAAAGTGAAGAGAGCTCTTCGTCAGTAAGTTTTGTCGTATCTAATCCATAGACAGATCTCAAAAAGGGCTAATTCATCTGCGGTCAGACTTTTTTGTTTATTTGATCTGAAATGTTTGAAGCCTTTAAGAGATTCATTGAGTCTATTGATTGCAGAAGTGATGGTATGCTGAGTAGAAGCTCCAGTTCTTTTTGTATTTGAAGTGAGTGTTTTTAGATTTGTAAGGAGCGCATTTGCACTAGAACCACATTTTGGTACAGCAAGGTTTATTCCATTAAATCTTGCACATTTATAGTCCGTTTTTCAGTGTTTTTACCCATTTTTTTCATCAAATCTGATGTTTCCTGTACTGTTTGTGAGTTTATAGGTTGATGAAGAAGAAAGAAATGTTTTTATACTAATATTTAGGCTTTGTAGCTCAAGCAAGGTGTCTAGGTATGAGATTGAGGATGGGAGATTATAATTCTTATCTAAGAGTCCTAAACTTTGATAACGGCTAATAAGAGACTGAAGTTTTTTTCTGAGTTCTCGATCGTCTTTCAGATTTTTTTCATTTTTGCCCAAGAATGTATATTGTCTCAGATATATCTCGATCAATGTTTTGGAGTTTTGCTCGATCTCTAACGAGCGGTCTTTCTTGAAATAAAATTAAAAAAATGACATCAATCCGTCTGTTTGAGTATTGAGGGTAGAGAGAAGGAAAAGGGCAGAAGTTGTTGCATTTCAAATAAGCATATTTGTGATGGCAGTTTCTAACTCTTTTGCAAGGTCTGTGATGAGGGGGAGATTGGTGTTTGCGGTGGGAGAGGAAAGTTTCAATACTTTATTGGTGAAAAGTCCCCCTTCTCCATCGTTGATTTGTGCAGTAGTAGTTTTTAAAAGGATCTGCAGACATAAGATCAATGGCTTTTTGTTGAAATTCTAGGTATAAATTGAGTGAACTAGGTGTTTGGAGGCATATAGGAGCGTTTGGTCAGCATTTTTTTGAGAAGATGGTGTTGGGGAAATATTGTCTGAGGCAAATAAAAAACTGTTTCCAAACTGAGAAAGAAGGAAAATAGAGGAGAAAAGTCAGATTTTTTTATTCTGTTTTTTTGAACATTTTGGATGGGGAAGCTAAAAAAAGTCGGTTTTTAGGCTTGCAAAAAGTGTTCTTTTTCTTTATATACTAATATGAATTGTTTTATCAAGTAATTAGAGACAAAATGGATATTTCAACGTATGAAAATGGTATGAAAAAAGCTTTAGCGTATTTGGAGAATGAATTTGCAGCATTGCAGATGGGAAGAGCTACTACAGGGCTTGTTGATAACCTTAATGTAGAGACTGATTATGGAACAATGAAAGTTAATGCATTGGCTCATGTGACGGTTATGGATAACACTACGCTTAAGATTGAACCATGGGATAAGTCAGGAGCTAAGGCGATTGAAAAAAAGCTATTTACGATTCAGCTCTTGGTGTTGGTGTAGATAATCAAGGTTCTCATATTTTGATCAAGATCCCAGCATTGACTCAGGAGAGAAGAGATCAAATCGCAAAAACAGGTAAAGTCTATGGGAGAAGATGCAAAAAAACTCAGATGAGAGGTGTGAGACAAGAAGCAATGTCTGAGACTAAAAAAGGCTTTTCACTGCAAAGGAAATCTCTGAAGATGCTCATAAAGCAAATGAAAAAGAACATTGAAGAATTGACAAAGACTCGATCAGCTAAGGTTGATACACTCGTAAAAAGCTAAAGCTGAAGAAGTAATGAAAGTATAATTTTTTTATCTGAAAAAAAGCAAAAAAATGAAAAAAATATCTTCAAAAAAACTTATGTACAAGCAATTATTTTGATTGTACTTGGAATAATTTTTTTCTGCTTGATATGTTTTTGAGTGTTAAAATCTAATTTGGTTTTTTTAGTTTTCTTTATAAACTTTTGGCCTTTGTTTTTTTGATTATTCCTGGTGTGATGATGCTTTTTTTCTGATGAAGGAGACGCTGTTGAGAAAAAAATGAAAAAAACTGAATCTAAAGAAGATTTAAACTAAAAAAAGTTTGTCTTTGGTATTATACTCAGAATTTTTTTATCTTATTTATTGTGAAAGTATGTCTGTAAAAAATGAGAAAAATGTCTTCATAAAAGGTACATGAAATCAGCAGTGTTGGTTGTTCTTGGAGTGATTTTTTTCTGCTTGATGTGTTTTTGAGTGTTAAAAATCTAATGTGGCTTTTTAGTTTTCTTTTATAAACTTTGGCCTTTGTTTTTTTGATTATTCTAGGGGTGATGATGCTTTTTTTCTGATGAAGAAGACACTGTTGAGAAAAAAATGAAAAAAACTGAATCTAAAGAAGATTTAAACTAAAAAAAGTTTGTCTTTTGGTATTATACTCAGAATTTTTATCTTATTTATTGTGAAAGTATGTCTGTATTTGGTGCACTCTGGGCGGAGTTTCTTTATCGTCCAATCTTTAATCTTTTGGTTGTGTTTCTTTGCGATTTTTTTGGAGGAAATATGGGGATTGCGATTATTCTTTTGACTTTGCTTGTAAGGCTACTCTTGCTTAGAAATAGTATGGCAGGAGCTAATATGTCAAAGGGGATGTCAAGTATCCAACCAAAAATGGAAGAGATTCAGGAGAAATATAAAGACGACCCTAAGAAACTTTCTGAGGAAACAATGAAGCTTTTGAAAAAGGAAGGAGCTGGTCCAATGAAATGATGTGTTGCTATGCTTATTCAGTTGCCAGTATTTGTTGGTCTTTACTATGTAGTGAGAAAGTTTGCAGAAGGAGCTATTCCTCATGAGTGGCTTTATAGCTTCTTTTGGAGCTTTGGAAAGGGATTTTCTTCTGGGGAAGGGATTGATGCTTATTTCTTAGGTATGAATTTGTTTGAGAATCATAATGTTGTATTGACGGCTATTGTTGCAGTACTTAACTTTACTCAATTTCAACTTACAAGTTTGACTCAAAAGGCAAACAAGCCTGCTGCTATGCCAGGAGGTCTTCAGATGCCAGATATGGGAAATATGATGATGATAATGAATATTATGATGACGCTTATGATGGTAAGTATTGTGTATAGTTTTGCAGCTGGTGTAGGACTTTATTTAGCGGTAACTTCTCTATTTAGTGTTGTGCAATATGTAGTTCAATATAGAGTACTTATCAAGGCGAAGTGGAATATGCTCTTCAACAAAAATAAGCCAGAAGTAATCAATAACTAGTATTTTATATTCGTTTGGAAACAAGATCAAAAATCTGAATCTAGACGATGTAGAATATTGAGGTCAGAATTTTATTTTTTTGTTTCTTATGTGTAAAAAAATGGCAAGTAGAACAAATAAACAGGGAATCGCAAAAAAGAAAGCTCAGCAAGCTAAGCAAGCGAGTAGAGTGAGAGGTGCGAGAAGATTTGATTATCCAAAGAGAAAGCTTGAACTCGAAGAAGCAAAGGAGCTTTGAATTGTTGGAGTGTATACTAATCCTAAAGGAGCAACATATAATCGATTCCTTAGAGGAAGAAAGGTTTGTTGGGAAACTAGGCTTAGAACAGACCCTGATGGATATAGATATATCAGAACACCTGCTGGAGCTTCGGAAATTGTTTTAGCTCCATCTTCTGGGTGGATTAGAACTAAGATGAAAAAAATGGTGAGAAGAAGATAGTCGAAAAAGACTATCTTTTTTTAATTTTTTTATGAGAAAAACACCTCTAAGATGAGGTGTTTTATTTTGAGTTATAGCATTTCTAGCGCGATAATTTGACTATTTCCAAAGATTGATTCTTGGATAAGTTGGCTAATTTGTGTAGAGGCTTGTCCAGCTTTTATCATTTGTCCAAGAATAAGGTATTGTGCTATTACGATCTTCTCATCGTCACTAAGGTTAGAAAGTCAAGCTCCTCCTGTTATTGTTGGGATTTGTGCATAGAGCTTTTTGAGCATCAATTTTTTTATTGAGAATGTTTGCTAGGTCATCCAGTCCCTCTGCTTTATCAAGTCTTTTTATAAAGATCTGATTGATGTGTTCCAAGAGGAGGTATCCTGTTGGGTGATGAAGAATTTTCGCAACAGCAAGTTTTTGCTCTGAGGAGAATGAGATCATCATCTGAAAGAGATCAGAATTCAGATTTTTAATTCTTCGTTTGTTAGACTGAATGCATATTTTGCACCGATATTATTGGTAAAGAAGAGTTTGAGATAGCCGTCTTGGGCAAATCTAGCAAGCATAGTCAAGGCTCCGTGAGTTTGAACCTTGGATTCTGTGCTATCTAACTTGGCAAAGAATCTATGAAAAAGACTTTCATTTCCTGCTCAAACCCTTCAAACTGTTCCAATATTTGGATCAATAACGAGATATTTGATATGATTGTTTTTTTGAGTCTATGATAGGTCTTACAGCTATTGTAGTCAGACATTTGTTCTCGGAGTTGAGAGAGGAGTCCATCTAGGGTAATGTTTTTTTGATTGTGGAGGAAGTATTGGATATAGGTTCCTGCAATTAACACACCATCTTCATCTTTTCTGTTTTTTAATTCTTCAATAAGTGGTGAATATTGTCCAAACTGGAGATCAAAAACATTTTTGGCTCCAAAGCTATAAGTTGTCGTTGTTTTGGTTAGATCTGAGAATGAAGATCAGATTTTTTTGTTCTCTTCCAGTTGAAGCTTTATATCGGCCAAAAGGTCAAGTTCCTGCTTGAGATCCAATTCTAAGGAAGTTTAATATAAGCTGTGTGGTTAGTAAGAATACCATAAATCCAAGGATCCAAGAGCCGAGTTCTTTTGTTGTTTTGTTATTTGTAGGGATTGTCGTTAATATCTTGAAAGAATACGGCAACAGCAAGTAAAAAGCCAAATCATCAATCCAAGTCCATACCATACGATTCCTGCAGCAATTGCCCATCGAATAATTCGTCCACATCCGACAGCGCTGATGAAGAAAAATCAGCTTTTTATTGAGTTGAGTGAGAGAGGTGAGAAGTGCTCAAATAAGTGCTATAAGTGAAAAGATTCGTACTAAACCAATATCAGTATAATAACTACTTAAGTTTTGTAAAGACCAGTTGAAAACGGCATTGATCGGAACAAGATACCTATATGGAATGTCAAATCAACTATCGCTAGTGAGGATGCTGTGTTCTTTATAGTAGGTTGAAAGATCTGAAAACACGCTATCTAGAGTTGTTGTTCAAGAAAGGTTAAATCCTGATTCAATTAGGGTTTTTTTACCGTTCCTTCACGGTTTTCAAAGATCTTTTTGAGAGCTTCAAGGTTTGCTAGTGATGGAGTTGAGAGTTTTTTTCTCTGTTTTGACAAAGAAGAACTCAGTCTTTATCAATTCCATAGCAGTGATTATTTTTCCCAAAAAGAAAAAGTTTTAATACGAGTCCAGCAACTCCACTTCTTTTTAAATGTTTTTTTGTGTTAAATCCTACATATCTTCCAAAGTCTTCTCTCAGTGTACTTCCTGGAGCTTTTTGAAGGTTTGCAGAGAGATCTTTTTTATCAAATGATGTTTGTTTACATTGAGCGAGGTTGAGGTTATTTGATTGTTCGTTGAGTACTTGACTATCGATTGTATTTTTGTCTACTTAGAGATTCACTGGTCCCAAGTGTTGCAAGTAATTGTGGTTTTGAGTCAGTTTTTTTGATTTTTTTGAATTTTTCTCATAGATTTTTCATTTTGATATCCAAGGAGTAAGGTTTTTAGGGAAAAGTTGACCAGTTTTGATCATTATTTATGATTTTTTGATATGCGAGTCGAGGTGCCTTAAATATTACGATTGTTGAGAGAAATACTATTCCCCAAGAGATAATATTTTTGAACCAAATGTTAAAGTGAGGTTTTTTCTTCAGAAGTCCTCTAATGAATCCAATGGCTAGAATAATGCCTCCAATAGCTAGGATTATTGCTCATAGTGTTGGATTGATAAATGTTGATGCATAGAGCGGTTGAACAATTCCCATAGCTCCGATTGCCATGATTCCAAGTCCTATAGCAGAGGTAGTATTGAGCCAAAGTCCAATCATTAATAGTGCAAAAATGACGAGATCAATGAATGCTGTTGGCTTTGCCATGATAGAGAATCCAAAGAATATAGCAGAAATCATTAGATAAACTGAAATTTTCTTTGTTTTGTCTGCTTCTTCCTGCTTATCTTTCTGGTAAAGAAGATTGAGAAAGCTGAATCCAGAGAAAAGTGCTAAAATCGTCAGAGATAGTACTCCCATATCGGTTTTATTATCTACAAAAAGAAGGAAGGCCCCCATTCCACTGGTAAGCCAAGCAAGGAGCAGCCCCCAGGCAATAAAGAATGCATTTTGAGAAAAATCAGATTTCTTATCTTCTTGTTGAGGAGCAAAGAATTTTAAAGCTTCTATAATAAGATAGATCCCGAATATTAATACGATAATTCCACTCCAAAAGTTCATATTGATTGCGAAGGTGTCAGTGGCAAGTGATGTGATTGAAGTAATTGGTTTCCAAAAAGAGAAGGCAGATGCAATAAGTCCATGCCAGAGATAAGGCATTGCATTTGCTGTTCCCCTGTTGCCTCGTAGGATTCCTCCGTTGTCTGCAATGACTTTTGGGGTGTAGAGATATTCGTGATTGGCATCTCGTGCTGTTGGATATGGGATGATGGTATGGCTAAATCCAAAGTAGAAATAAGCTAGGGATCATGCTAATAAAATCATCCAAATCCAAGTGTTTTTTTTGCGGATTTGGGTATGAAGCGTTGCAAGAAACTGATTTACATTCTCCAGATGGATGTTTAGATGAGATTTTTCTTTTCGAGCAAGAATTAAGCATGCAATTAAGATGATCCACAAGATTGGCCAATAAAAAAATTCAAAAATCCCATCAAAATTTGCATTACTACAAGAAATGCCACTAACCCAGCTCAAAAAGCTTAAAAAGAGTTTCTCTGAGTCCGATGTGAGAGAAGAGTTTTGAAATACGAGTAATTCGTGATCCTAGGCTAAACATTGCAAAGAGGATAAGTATACCAACCCCCAAGAGCAGTGCTGTGTTCCACAAGAGTAAGATTGGAGCAAAAAAAGCTAATAAGGGTTCCAGAAATTAGTTCATGTAAGATGGAAAAATGTCCCTAAACTTATAGCAATTCTCCATAGAATTTGTCAGAATTGTGGTTTTTGGGGTAGTATAGAGATAGTACAAAAGGCAGTGTTGCAGATGCAAGTGCAGATAAGATTAGTCAAAAAAATTCTTCCAGCTAAACATGTCGCCGTAGTAGCTATGATTTCCAAAAGTAGGATAATCCTCCTTCAAAAAAAGTACTATTGTAAATACTGCTAAAAAGTCCTCAAAGGATCCACTTGTTTAATGATTTCATTGTTTTTTTGAAAAAAATAAAAAAACCTGACCTTATCTATAAGGTTTTTTTGTTTGTATTTTCAAGTTTTCCTTACCTTTGTCTAAATATTTTTAATCTAGGAGGATCTGGAGCAATTGAATCGCTTTTTTTCTTGAGGAAGAAAAATAGGGAGAGGTCGCTATTGTGACAACTTTTTGCATTGAGGATCAGGTTTTTTGTTTTTTTTATGGTTTCATCAAACTGTTCAATGCTCATTTCTTCTGCTCGAAAATCCAGGTCTATATCTAGGATATAGTTTTTATGAATGTTTTGATAGTTGAGGAGCTTATATTCGCTTCTAATTTGATCCATGTGGCTGATGAGATTTGCTTTGAGTGCAGGCTCAATAAAGTTGCTTTACATTACACTTTTGTTTGCACAAAGTTGAAAACATCATCCAGATTTGTTTCTGGTAAAGTGTTTGTGTTTTTGGTTTAGATCGCTATGTTGATCGATGTGGATTAGTGCAATTTTGTCTTGCTTTCATTTTGTGATGTCTCAATTTCGGAGTTCTTTGTATCGAAAATAAAGAGCATGATTGTGGTTGTCAAAAATATATATTGGGTTTGAGGAATTATTGAGTTTGATGAAATATTCGAGTCCAAGATATTCTTTTTACTTTTTCAAGATTCGTCACATTCGGAAAAATGCGGGTTTGGATCAGATTTTTAGATCTTTTGTCGTTCCTAAAATAAGTTTTGGAACTCGAAGTTGAGCATTAGGTCAGCGAAGCTCGTAAGTAAAAAGCGTTATTTCCTAATTTCTCTTTAAGGAAAAAAACCTTGGTAATGTTCCATTTTATGGACAGAAAAAGTAAATAAAATAATCATAAAAAAATATGCTTGTAAAATGCAATCAAATCCTTAGAGTTGAATTTGTTTTTATATCTTAGAGAAAATGATGATGAAAACCTGAATTTCTTCTTGGTTCACAGCTAAGAGAACAATATCTTTGATGATTGTTGGTGTTGTTTTTTTCTGCTGGAATAGTTACTGCATTTAGTTTTTTCCTCTAGCCCTGCTAATAAGATTTTGGCTGGAGAGACGGTTCCTTTTGATAAGACTCATCATATGAATATTGAGAGGTTTGATAGGGAATTGGCGGTTAATCAGATGAATGAAGCTCAAATGAAAAATTATGTGGAAAAGATTCCCATATTTTTAAACCTATGATAGAACAAAAAAATTGAGGGCAGCTGGAGTTCCCACAGATATTTTTTTATTTAGCATTGGCAGAGTCAGCTCTAAGGGAGACTGCTGTTAGTAATGCTGGTGCTGCTGGTATTTGGCAATTTATGCCTGCTACAGCTAGTGGTTATAATTTGAGAGTAGATAGTTTTATTGATGAGAGATTGGATGCCGAGAAGGCAACTGATGCTGCAATTAGATATCTCAAGAAGGCTTATGAAAAATTTGGATCTCGAACCTTGGCAATGGCTGCATATAATAGAGGATCTAATGGAATCTCTAATGATATGGCATATCAGTATCAAAATAATTATTATGATCTGTATTTGAATAATGAGACCTACAGATATGTATTTAGAATTTTGGCAATGAAGGAGATTTATGAAAACTTAAGTAGTTATTTTGATCTTTCAAAGTGGGGGAGCCAATATTCCCTTCCAGATACTAAGATTGTCACTTTAAATAAGGTAGACAACTTAGCAGTTTGGGCTGCAGGACAGGGGTATACTTATCATGAAGTTAGGGTGCTTAATCCACGAATTAGAGGAAACAAACTGCCAGATGGAACATGGAATGTGAAGGTATATAAAAGATAATTAGGATTTAATAAAAAAGAAAAAGTGGAAAGAGGTCAGACTTCTTTTCTTTTTATTGTTGTCAAGGGCTGTCGACTTTAGATGGTTTTTTTCTTGAAATGAAGAGTAATTTCGATATCTTTAATGATACTATTTTACCCTTAATAAAATTGATGAAATTACAGCAACTTTTGCAGGATCCTGGATATAAAAAGAAGTTTGTCTTAGAGAAGCTTTTGGCTCATTTCTTGAATAAAACAAGAGAAGAACTTTGGATCGATTCTGAGTTTGAAATAGACTCTGAGACTTTGATAACGATTCAAAAAGGCTTATCGTGAATACGTAGAGGATGAAAAACCATTGGAATATATTTTTGGGGTATGTAGAGTTTTTTTGGGGTAAAGTTCTGGGTAAATGAGCATACGCTTATTCCTAGACCGGAGACTGAGTATATGATCTCTGCTCTTACTGAGTATTTACAAGAAAGTCAGCTTTCTGATTTTGTTTTGCTTGATATTGGAACGGGTAGTTGAGTCCTAGGGTGTAGTGTGCTTTTGCAAAATCAGGACAAGATTTCACAGGTGTTTATGAGTGATATCTCTGCTGATGCACTTTATGTAGCCAAGAGAAATTATGACGATTTAATTGATGCTAGAAAGCATGAGATGAGGATGATTCAGTCTGATTTATGTGCATTTCTTGAAAGTTATCCTGATGTGATAGAGGGAAGAAATATTGTGATGACGGCAAATTTGCCTTATATCCCTGATCAGACTTTTGATGATAATTCTCCAGCAAATGTACAAAAACGAGAGCCGAGATTTGCTTTTGTATGAGGAGATGATGGACTGGATCTGTATAGAAAAATGTTTTCTCAGCTCAAGGAAACTGTTGTCGGAAAGTCAGACTTAACAATGTTTTTTTGGAAATGATGACATGGCAGGTTGATATTTTGAGAAAAAGAATTTTTGAGAAGAAATGGAATTTGAAGAGGTTAAAACTTTCCACTTTAATATCAGAATCGTAAAAAGCAAAGTTTAGAAGATAGATTTCAAAAATATTTCTAATAAGACTTTATATTTTAAAGATTTTCCGATGAACCGATTAAATAAAAATCAAACAAATGAATTGGGTACATAAGATTAGGCAGAATACCTTTGTTTCTTATCTTTTGTTGGCATTTGGTGTTTTGTTTGCACTCAAGTGGGGAGCGATTTTGTACGCATATGGTTATTTGCTTGATCAAATGCAATGGCGATGGATTGGATATTTTGTCTTGGAAGTGGTTCAAGGGGATGGGTTTTTGATAGGGATATTGTTGGCTATGGCTTATTATGCTCAGACTTTGGAGAAAAAAACAGCTAAAGTCTGAATTCAAACTTTGGTTGTTCTCTGACTTTTGTTGGTTTTTTCTGATGTGGTAGCAATGTTTGTATATCAGCAGAGATTTTCGTTTGTTCAGATGAGTTGAATGATTGCAAATGCGGATAGTATTATTTGGCTTTATCTTTTGGGGTTTGTCTTGTGAGTTGGGATATTTATGTTGATTATTTGGCTCATTGGAAGGTGGATTAAGTTTTCTTTGACTAAAATGGCGGTTTGGATTTTGGTAGGAGGGGCTGTTGTGCTCAAATTGGTTCCATTGCCGATTTTACAGGTTTCAGGTGGTGAATTGCCAGTAGAAAATGTATTTGCTCAGCGGTTTAAGGAATATTATCAACTCAATCTTGCTGAACAAAAAAAGATAAAAAAAGTGATGTAAAGTCAGATTTTTTTAGCTCTTTCTACAGGGGAAAAAACTGAACTTTGAGAGAAAAAAACAGGCATGGTATCGTTATGCAAAAAAGTAAATCCTGAGTCGATTTTTTTGAGCAATTTCCTCAAAAAGGAGTTGATTGATGCAAGAGATGATCAGGGAGATCCTTATTTTCTTCAGGTACTGGAGCTTGCTTTGAGTGTAAAGCCAGAGCTGGTTTTTGAGCATATTGATGCGTTTAAGGATTGGAAAGATAATAATGGAAAGCCTATTCTTAAACAACTCTTAGAGTTTGCTATTGCACAAAAAGCCGCAGCTTGCTTATGATTACCTTTCTCGTTATGAGGAGATTGTAGAATCAAATGAGAAGATTGCAAAAATCTTTGCTTGAAAAAGGCAACTCAGCTTTATGAAAAATAAGATGAACTTCCAGGATCTTTTTACCAAGATAAAGGGAAGAAATAATAAAAAAATCTGATTTTTAGTCTTCTATGAATCTGCATCAGCAGTAGATTCTAAGAGAACAGGAGGTTTGTATGACAAATTTCCTCAGACGGATAAGATCGCTCGTGAGGGACGTATGTTTACCAATATGTTTGCAAATGGTGTAACTTCTGAGATGGGACACATTTCTACTTTGATGGGAGTGGAGCCACAATTTCTAGGAACTTCTCTTAAGACAGGATATGAGAGATTTACTGGAGTTGTTGATGGTTTAGGGCAGTTTTTTTAAAAAAACAAGGTTATAATACTCATTTTGTAAGTACTGCGAGTTTGGATTTTTCTTAATCAGAGGTATTTTTCTTAAAAAAAGTTTGATTTGATAATTTGTGGGAAAAGGACTTTGGAGATTGGAAGACCTATACCTTCAATGCTTTCCCGGATGAGGCACTTTATGATAAGACGATGGATGTTGTAAGAAGTCAGACTTGAAGCTATTTTATAGGGCTTCAGACCATTTCTTCTCATACTCCCTATTCTAGTCCTTATGGGAATACTGCAGATGATGCATTTCGTTATATGGATGAGAGTTTCGCGAAGTTTTATATTCAACTCAAAAAGGAGAGGTTCTTTGATAATGGAATGCTCGTGGTAGTAGGAGATCATCGTAAAATGACTCCTATGGAACCTGAAGAATATAAGAAACGAGGTGCTAGTGCTGATGCTAGAATTATGGCATTTGTTATTGGTAGTGGGATTGAGGCTGGAGAAATTGATCCAAATCTTTATCAGCAGACTGATATTTTTTTATTCGCTTTTGAAGGAATTTGGGACTGGTGATGTTAAAGTTTTGGAGCAGAGCAATGATATTTTTACAAAAGAGATTAAGAGAAATTGGGCAATAAGAAATTTTAGTGTTCAACCAAAGTCTACTGTTCTCAATGCGAGTTGAGCTAGTGCAAGTTTGGATATCCCTGCAAAAATGATGTCAACGGGAAAGGAATCTTTTGATGAAAAAAAGGAATAGCAAACTATATGTATTTAGGACTTAAATATCAAAAAGATCAGAGTCCTGAAGAATCATGATCTTCCATTTTAAGTTGAGATCAGACTCTAGCAAAATTGATTGCTCATAGAGGTGATCATACGGAAACTACTGAAAACTCTATGGCTGCATTTATTGCAGCTGCTAGGGTATGAGCAAAGGCACTTGAGTTAGATGTTTCTCTGACAAAGGATAATAAGGTGGTAGTTATCCATTGACCATATCCTTATAATACTGATTGTAAACAGAGAAATAAGGAAATATGTGAAATGACTTATGAAGAACTGAGAAAGTGTAAGCTAACAAATGGAGAAGATATTTTTTTCTCTTTCAAGATAGATTACCAAAGATAAAAAAACTCTGACTTCGCTCTTCTTTATCGATCTTAAGACTTCGAATAATGCAAAAGTGTAGTCAGGATAAGGTGAAATATCTCGATCAGGTGAAACAAATCGTAGAAGAAAAATCAGCTTTCAGAAAAATGCTATTTTTCTCTAGTGGAGATCCTGAGTTATGAGAAAAAATTGGACAAACTGGGGGGATTCTATCTGCTCTAGATATTGATGATAAGGCTGCTTTGCATATGGTTTCATGAGGAAATTATGTTTATCTAATGGCTCCTTATAGACTCTTTACTCAGCAGTTTATGCAAGAGTTAAAAGGGGTAAAAAAATCGTTATGGGCAATCTATTATTCCTATTGCTTACACGGTAAATGATGTCTTTACTTATCGTAGACTCAAACAGCTTGGAATTGAATATATGATGACAGATACCTTCAAAAACTTTGGCTGAGGAGAGTAAAAAAATAATTTTACTTATTATGTTAATGATGAAAAAAATACTACTATTGCTTATCGCTGTGTTTTTCATTAGTTTGATGGAGTCAGGCTAGTGAAAGCTATGTTTATTTTTATGGGAATAGCTGTGCGCATTGTCTTAAGGTAGAAAAGTATTTTGAAGAGAATAATATTGAAAAGAGCTACAAGATTAGTAAGCATGAAGTTTTTGAAAATGCTGAAAATCGTCAACTTCTCTCATCTTATCTCAAAAAATTGAATCTTTCTCGAAGTCAGGTTTGAACCCCTTTTATGGTGATTGAGAGTGGAGGTCAGCTTAACTCTCTTATGGGGGATGTTGATATCATTGCCTATTTCTCGGCATTGCAAAAATGAGAAAAGTTTGATCTAGATTCTTATTTGACTGGGGCGACAGCTCAGACTGCGATTGATTTGGATAAGGAAGCCGTGCAAAATCCTGTAAAATTCTTGTGAATTATGGTGCCGATGGCTGCTGCTGATAGTATTAATCCTTGTGCCTTTGCCGTGATGTTGTTGTTACTCTCAACAATCTTTAGCAAATCTAAAAAGTAGAAAAAAAGACGATAGCAGCTGGGCTACTTTTTTTCATTAGCGATTTTCCTTTCTTATTTATTGATTGGAATGGGGTTTTATAAAGTGCTTGGATATGCAGAGGTTACGACAGCGTTTAAGCGAATTGTAGGGATCGTTGGATTGCTTATCGCAGGAGCGAATATTAAGGATTATTTTCGGTATGGTGAGTGATTTTTTTGATGGAGGTGCCTATGGCTTGGAGACCAAAGATGATGAAAATTATACAGTCAGCTGTTTCTCCTATGGGTGCATTTGTAATTGGGATTTTGGTAAGTTTATTTTTGTTGCCATGCTCATCAGGTCCTTATTTTTGTAGTACTAGGACTACTTAAGTCAGAAAAACGTTTCTATTGCAGGATTGGGGATTTGATATTTGGTTTTGTACAACTTGATTTTTTTATTTTGCCAATGCTCGTTATTACCTTGCTTGTCGGAACAGGACAGGCTAGTGTAGAAAAAGATTGCAAAAAAATGAAAAAAATAAAAAAATACTAAGTTGATGCATTTAATTATGGGGGTAATGATGCTTCTTTTGTCAATATATGTGATTGGTAGTATGTATTTTTGATTGGTTAAATTTTAATATATAACTTAGAGAAGGAAGTCTGAATTCCTTCTTTTTTTAATTTTCCTCAAAAAAAGTTTATAAAAAAATTTGCATTATCTTTTGATTTGTAAGTATAATGATATCGTCATCAGGTAAAAAAATAGATCTGATCCTGAGACAATGCAAAGCGGTCTTTACTCCTGTTATGAAATATTAGATTTTACCCGAGTGGTTGTGTCTCGTCAGTGGCGTTGGTGGAACAAAATTGACACTTGAATAGTATTCAAGTTGAGGCAAGCTTTTTTGGCTTTGGGATTCGTGATTTAAGTGAATCTTTGTTTGAAGTCAGATTTTTTTGGATCTTTTTATCCTCAATAAGATTCTAGATTTGATAAGAAGTTTCTCTGATACCAAACTAAAAAAAGAAAAAAAGTCTGATCCCTTCCTTTGTTCATTTCGGCTCTATGAGCAATGTTTTTTTCATTGAGGAATGATGAAATATCTCCTAGGGAGAGATAGGTGTGCTACAAAAATTGCTGATGCTATATAAACAGTGGATGTTGTTTGCAGACTATCTTTGAGAACTGAATGAATACGATATCTAATAGATGAGCTACTAGGAATGCCTAGAGCATTAGATGATGCAAGTTCTGCATTCTCGGCTTGAGGTCGGATTTGGAATCTCCGTTTCTTTTGTACATAAAAAAACTCACTTAATTGTGAGTTTTTTTGTAATTGAGATTTTTGATTTAGTTGTCTTGATTTGCTACTTTTTCATAGCCGAGTTGTCCACAGGCACCCTTTGCTTCTCTTCCCATGCTATCGCGTACTGTTACGGTAATCCCTCAATTCTCTAATATTTCTTTGAATTTTTGTATGCTTTTTTTCTCACTTTCTTCTAGGTCAATTGCAGGGTTTTCATTATAAGGGATGAGATTGAGATGAGCTAGTCTTCCTTTGAGGAGTTTAACGAGTTGGTGTGCAAGTTCTGGCTTGTCGGTCATGTTCTTGATCATAATGTATTCATAGAAGATGCGATTGTCAGTTGCCTTTTACATATTCATCTATGGTGGTCATGAGCTCATCTAGAGGGAATGCTTTTTCCAATTGGCATAATCTGATTTCTGAGCTCTTGATTTGGTGCATGAAGAGAGATTGCGAGCTTGACATCAACCTTGTCTTCGATGAGTTTTTTTGATACCAGGTATGATTCCGCAAGTGGAAATTGTGATATGTCTTCTTCATAGTGAAAGTCTGTCTTGTTGGAGCATGATTTCAAGAGATTTTTCTCATGTTTTTCATAATTGAGAAGTGGTTCCCCCATTCCCATAAATACAACATTTCTCACTGATCGATTGCTTCCATCTTCTTTTTTTCCCAAATCTTTTTTTGATATAGGAGTTTGCAAAAAGAATTTGTGAAATGATTTCTTCTCGAGTAAGGTCTTTTTGAAACCTAATTTTTCCTGTTACACAAAAAGATACACTTCATAGCACAGCCTACTTGAGAGGAGATACATAGTGTGATACGATTGAGTTTTGGTTGATTGTTTTTGACATATTTTTCGTTTTGCCAATGATACATTAAGATTGCTTCTATGATGTTTCCATCTCTGGTTTTGAAAGCGAATTTTGTCGTATCAGGAGCTTCTACCATTTCGATCAGTTCGATAGCAAGGAGATCAAAGTCTTTTTGAAGCTCTGCTTTGAGGTCTTTGGATAATGTTGTCATGGAGTCCCAATCAGTATTTTGGTTTTTGTAGATTTCATGAAAAATCTGTTTCAGTTTGAATGGCTGAAGTTTGCGTTCTGATGCTCGTTCTTTGAGTTTCCCTTCGTTAAAAAGTGTTGGTCTGTGTTGAGTTAGCATACTCAGTATAAAAAAATTCTAAAATTCTGATTTTTACTATAGTGAAATCCTTAAAGATAGCAAGGAGATTGCTTTTTAGAGTGAGAAATATGCTTGTTTTCTGATAAAGGATTTGTACAATGGATTCAGGTTTTTTGATTTTTTATTAGAAAAAGGGAAAATGCAGAGGTTAGATAGGTATTTGGCAAACTTGGGACTTGTTAGTAGGAGAGAATGTAATGCTGTTTGTAAAGAATGAGTGATTCGTGTCAACGGAGAAGTTGTAAAAAAAGCCTGACTTTAGACTTTTGTGAGGAGAGAAAATTCAGGTAAGAGATGTGGAAGTTGAATTTTTTGAGGAAGTTTATGCAATTTTGTACAAGACGGCTGGGTATATTTCCTCAGATGAGGATGAGTTTGGCTATCCGAGCTATAAAAATCAAATGTTAGACTGTCCGTATGTGGAACTATTGCATGTAGCTTGAAGGTTGGATGTTGATACGGAAGGGTTGTTATTGCTTTCTAGCGATGGACAATTTATTCATCAAGTTATTAGTCCTAAACGAGAGAAAGAAAAAGAGTATGAAGTCTGGCTAGACTCTGTGATCTCTGATGAGGATTGTAATAATCTTGAAAGTTGAGTTGTTCTGGATGATGGATATCTTACTAAGCCTGCGAAAGTTCAAAAAATCAAAGATAAAAAAATCCTCTTGACGATAACAGAGTGAAAGTATCATCAAGTTAAAAGAATGCTGGAGTCGGTAGGTAATAAGGTTGTTTATCTCAAGAGGCTTAGAATTGGAGAGTGGAATTTAGATGGATTAAAGCCTGGGGAGTGGAAGATGATCAAGAAGTAAAAAAAGGAGACACTATCTCCTTTTTTTGATTTTTTTAAAAAGATTATCCAACAATTTCATCGATTTTTTTGCAAGAGCTTTTCTAAGATTGTCTTCTAGTTGTCTATAGCTAATTGATTTTTCCAAAGATGAAGTTTCCAGAGATTATTCCTAGGTCTTTTAACGGGATTGTAATGTTTTTTTATACTCGTTAGATCACCATTGATCTAATTCAAGGATAAGATTCTCTCCTTTGATTTTTTTGAATTTCTATCAAATGAGATTGTTTCATTAGTAAATTTCTTAAAAAAATGAGGAATATTGAATGTCGTCCTTTTTAGCTACATTACTTCATGGAATATTTGGGTTGTCTTTGAAAAAGTCTATCTGCTTTATATGTTTTTTTCCTTTGAAGAAATCTTCAGCTTTTTGAGAGTTCGGCTTTATTTTTTTGTTATCTTTTTCGATTTTTTTGCTTTTTGAGCTGCTATTTCATTTTTTTAATTCATCCAATTCGATTAGATTTCATCTATCATCGCAGTATTTAGAGATATCTATTTCTATAGTACTCTTTTTCATGGCTAAGTTTTTGCGGTAAGATTGTTCCATATCGGAGGATACATAAAACCCTATCTGCTGAAAAAAATCTTTTTTTGCATTATTTTTGGATTGTTGAATGATATTTTTTTGTCGAATTCTTTACTAATTAGTTTTTTTGCTGTTTTTTTGTAACTTTTTGAATTATATCTGTGGCGTTATGGATGGTTTTTGTCTTTGAGATTTCCTGCTCTTCAGTTGTCGAAAAAAACGGTATTCTCAGAATTCATAAACTTTTTTTCTTTGTTTTTATCCCGTTTATCTGGTGTTGGGATTTCTTCAATAGTTTTTTTGGTCTGATTATTATATGTTCTACTCATCAAATTAGCCTTTTTTTCTTCATTCTTCTCTTTTTTTATTGTTCTCTTTGTTTTTTTATTGTTCTCTTGTTTTTTTATTGTTCTCTTGTTCTTTATTTTTCTTTTTTTGTTCTTTATCGGTTTCTGTTATGAGAGTTTCTGTGGTGTCAGCTTTTTTTAACATCTTCTGTTAACATTTTATTTATTGTATCTTTGCCTGCATAGCCATCTTCTGTTAATCCATTATTTTTTTGAAAGGCTTTTTGTTGCGGCTGCGGTATTTTTTTCCATATATACCATCAACTTTTCCCTACCTCGTATCCTAATTCTTTCAGTTTAAGTTGTGTTGCGGCGATCCAGAGATTGCTAATGTTTTCCTTTTTTTCGCTCTTTGTCTTTAAAGTTTGATAAAAATTTTTATCATTATCACTTGTTATTTCTAGCTTGAGGTCGTTGAGTTCTTTTGTTATTGATGATTTGATATCTTCTCTCATTTCTCCTCAATTTTCGAGAGTTAACTTTTCAGACATTGTTTTCTGTATAGTAATAAAAAGATTTATCTTAATCATACTCTTAATTAAAAAAAGTCAAAAAAATATCGCTTTTGCGTTATTTACTTCGTAAAAAAATATCGCTTTTGCGTTATTTACTTCGTAAAAAAATCTGACTTTTTTTATTCTTTTTAATAATGTTTGGAGTTTTCGATTCATTTTTGTATAAGGCGAATAGTCCTCATGCTGAATATAAAAAATATGTCGCCAAATTTTTAGATTTTTGATTCGCCCTTTTATTAGGCCGTCTTTGTTCTGATGAAAGTCGTTTTCGACATTATCTCGGTGTACGCTAGCAAGTGAGATTTTGTTTTGGATTAGCAGCTGATTGAGAAAGATTTCGAGTCCATATCAAAGAAGATTGGATATTTTTTTCAAATGTTTTTGTTTAAGAAGAGTTGCTGGAATCACTCTTTGTCCGTTACAGTAGTCGATTTTTTTGAAAGGTGGGAGCGGTCGTGAATTTTTGATGAACGCAATTGAGGACCTGCTTTTTCAGTTTTTTATTGGGGCAATGAGATCGATGATGTTTTGTTTTTGTGAGGTGTAGCAAGTCTGCGTCCAAAAGTAAGATATAATCACCTTTTGCAAGCTCGATTCCACGGGATACTGTTGCGCTTTTCCCTAGGTTATTTGTGTTATGTACGAGATGAAGGTTTTTTTGCACTGGATATGAGTTTAGGATATCTTGTGTTTGATCATTGGAACAGTCGTTTATAATAATAATTTCGAAAAGATCTCAATTCAAAAGAGGGGTGATTGTGTTTAGTGTCGTGACAATCGATTTTTTTCTTCGTTGTAGGCCGGTATGATGCAAGAAACTTTCATTTAATGAGGCGTGAAATTAAAAAAATTATTTATGTTTTTTTCAATTGTTTGGACAAGTTTTTTTCATACTCGTCTCATTCCTTTTGTTAGGATAAAGAGACAAACGCCTAAAGCCAATTAAGATGAGACTGATGTGATTTGTTAAGTTTGCTCGTCCCGAAAAGCATACTCCTATAGAAAAAACGAGAGCTGATGAGATTAGGCAGAGAGGGAGCGTGCTTTTTAAAAAATGATAAAAATCAAGCTCACTGGATCATAGATATAGTAGTCCTGGTGTGGTAAGTGGTGGAGTATATTTGATAATGATGAGTTTTTTTCTAAGAGAGGATATTCTTTGATTTTTTTGATAAAAGTTAAGAAAAACTCTGATTTTTTTGATTTTTGATTTTTTTGAGATGAATGGAATTTTTGAGATCAGTTTTTTTACTGTATTTTTCCGACTAAGAAATGAAGAATGTCTCCTCAGGCATCTCAAATAATTGCAAGTATAAAAAAATCACCCAGAGTGGAAGATTGAGTACTCAGGAAAGTGAAGTTAGAGTAAAGATTACAATAGGTCCTTCTAGTAGGAGGGCTATAATAATGATGCTATAAAAGATAACCGGGTATTGATGGGCGAAAGTTAGTGCGAAATCAATCATTTAGTGTGGCAGTGTATTATAAATGAGCTTGATAGCTTGAGCTGTTTTTGTGTTTTTGGGGAAAGTATGAAGAGAGTTGAGGTTTTTTTGATGAGGTCGATAAGGTGATCAGATTCTTGTGCTTTTATAAAAAGTTTTTTTCTCCGAGATAGTCGGATAGATAGAGTTGCTCGGTCTGATTTGGTGTTGGGTAGAGGATTGCAGGTTTCCCTAGCTCGATTAAATCCATAATGGTTGTATATCCTGCTCTAGAGATGATTACTTTTGCAGCAGCAAATTTTTTTATTTTTTCGATTCCAGCAAGGTAGCCGAATATTTCAATATTATGCTCTGAGTCGTAGTGATAGTAATCTTTTTGCTTTGTATCTCAGAGAATGAAGACTTTTTCCCTTTGAGAAGCTTGGATTGATTGATAAGTGTTTGGATAAAAGATTCTCTATGCTCTGCTAAATATCCACTTATTGTAAAAAAAGGTAATCGATTGTTTCAGATTCAGATTTTTGAATTTGATTTTGTGCTTTAGGGGTTCCAAAAGCTTGATAAAAATTCCTATGAAGGAATGGGGCAATTTACTTAGCCAGCGAGGGTGAGCAAGTTTTCCACAGAGATTGTGCTCTGGACTTTCATAATCTGGGATAAAAATATGTGTAAAATGTGAGAAAGATTGTCTATTTCGATAGTCAACGATGATTTGAGAGGGCTTAAAAATTTTGGGAATCTCAAAACTCAGTTGGTGAGTAAGGAGATAGCATGGAGTTTTTTTCTGAATAGAAGCCGTATTTTTCCATCAGAAAAAGATAAAATGGTAGTTGTTTTTCTTTTTTTCAAGTTTGGTGAGAAATGCTTGTTCGCGATGTATTCTTCGCATGGTTGTCAGAATGTCAGATATTAACATCGGATAAAAAGCTTCGTCCACTTCATCTTTCGATAGGTGGGTAGTCTAAAAGTTCAAAAAAACCTGACCTTTTCTCCGTGGAGTTCGGTTCTAAGGTAATTTAAGGCATTCCCATAGCACACGATATCAATGTGATAATTGAGTGAGAGATAGTATTGAATAATTGGGAGTGTCCTAGTTGCATGTCCTAGTCCTAAGGTTGAGATCGCAAAAAGTGCCTTGTGCGTCATGGTTGAGAGTTAGGATCTTAAAAAGACTTGTTCAAGTGTGTTTCCTTTGAAGGAAAAAATTTCACTAGGTGGAGTTGGAGAAAGGTCAACAAAAGGTCAGATTTTTTTCTACCTCTCCTGAATCTAGTGCTTCTGCAAAGGTTTTGTTGAGTTCGGATTGTGTGTAGATTTCCTCTTGTCAGCTGAGATTTGCACTGGTAAGAAAGAGAGGACCAACCTCCTGGATAAGATTGTATTGCTCTGGAGTGTGTGCGACTCTCAGAGAGTATTGAGTATAATATTGATGGTCAAACCAACTTTGTTCAGCAAAGAAATTTTCCAAAAAATCTGATGCAGTTAAAACACTGAAAGGACGAGGATAGTGCTCGAGAAAATGAATTTGCTCACTAGTAAGATTCGTATGAGAAGCAAGCCAGTCAAAACTTTCTACCAAGATAGCTAAAGGCTTAGAGTGAGGGCGGTTTTTTTAGTTCAAAAAAATAGCGTTGTAGCCTTGAGGGTCAGCAATAGAAGCTGCGAGTCCAAAAACAAGTATTGGTCGGGATCAGATAGGGCATTTTTGGGGTAAGATAGTAAAATTATTTTACTTATAGCTATTTGGTGTGTTGTTTCAATTGAAAGTTAAATAAGGAGATTTTCTTTTTCTTTTTCTTGAAAAATGAGGCTGATTTTCGTACACTAGAGTCAGTTTTTTTGGCTTTTTTTATTATTAAATCAAAAGGAGTATGCCTCGTATTGTAGATGTTATGCAGGATTTGGGTCTTGGGCAGGAAGAGTTTGCCAAGGCTTATGAAGCGGTAGTTGGGAAAAAAATTGACCGCAAAAAAACTCAAACCTTATCAGATGCAAATCTTGAAAAAGCTTAAATCTCATTTGGGGAAGTGAGCTAAATCTTCAGCAGAAGCAAAAAGTTTTAAAAAAACTGATGAAATCTGATTTGGTGGAGGTTTTTTTGTCTGGACTTGGATTTTTCTCATCAGGCAGATGCTCCAGCAAAGCCAGCAAAAGAAGAAAAGAAAATTTCTAATGACAATGATCTTGCAGCTCATGGAATTATGATAAGTGCTCCAAAAGAAGAAAAGCCGGTAAAGGAAGAACGTATTAGCATAGAGAATCTCAATACTGAGAGATATGAGGCTCGCAAGGTTTCTTCGGCTCCTGAACGTCCAGCTCCGGTGAAGAAGCAAGGGGGAAATATCTCTATTGGTCAGTCTACTTATAAGTCAAAAAGAAAAAGGTTATTGCTCCTGCGACCGATTTTTCAAAGTTTCAAGAAAAGCCAGAATCTTCAGTAGTAAAATTGCAAGATATTCAAAAACACCTTGATCAAAATCAGAAAGTAGAGAAAAAAGCTGACTCTAGAAAGGCAGATACTCCAAAAGCACGTAGAGCCAAAAAAAGCCAGAACCAAAGCTAACTCCAGCAGCAAAAGCAACATAAAGAGGCGACTACTTCAGCAAACTTGGTAAAAAAATCAGAAGTAGTTATTGATGATGCTATTACCGTAAAGGAATTTTCAGAAAAAGATTGGAGTACCATTGCCAGAGGTTATGAAAAAAAGTTGATGCTCAATGGAATTATGTCTGGACTTAATGCAAACCTTGATTTTGATACTGCGTCTTTGATTGCAGAAGATCTAGGAGTAAGTCTTAAGAAGAAGGAAGCTACCCTTGATGTACAAAGCTTTATGGAAGGAGATTTGCAAAAGATTTTGGATATTGATAAGGAAGCTGAAGTTCAGATTGAAAGGGCTCCGATCGTAACCGTAATGGGACATGTAGATCATGGAAAGACTTCTTTGCTTGATTATCTCAGAAAGACAAGTGTTGCTGGTGGAGAAGCTGGAGGTATCACTCAGTCTATCGGTGCTTCTATGATTGAATATAATAATAAGAAAATCACCTTTATTGATACTCCTGGGCATGAGCTTTTTACTTCTCTTAGAGCTAGAGGTGCGAAGCTTACTAATATTGCTATTATTGTAATTGCTGCAGATGATAGTGTGATGCCTCAGACGATTGAGTCAATTAATCATGCTAAAGCAGCAGGGGTTCCAATCATTATTGCAGTAACTAAGATTGATAGACCAGGAAATAATATGGAACAGATCAAGTCTGATGTCGCAAAGTATGGTTTGACTCCTGAGGATTGGGGAGGAGATACCCCATTTGTAGGAGTATCGTCCAAAACAGGTCAGGGTATTGATCTTTTGCTTGAATATGTGCTTTTGCAATCAGAAATGCTCGAGCTTAAGTATAATCCAGATAGACAAGCAGTGGGTGTTGTTGTTGATGCTTACAAAGATCCTAAACAAGGAGTAGTTGCAAGTTTGATTATCTTGACGGGAACTTTGAAAAATGGAGATATTATCGTGGCGTATAATACGTATGGAAAAGTAAGGAGAATGCAAAACTGGATTGGAAAGCAGACTTCAAAGATTACTGGTGGAGAACCAGTTCAGATCCTTGGATTTACTGAGCTTCCAGAACCAGGAAGAATTGTTGAGGTAGTTTCCAATGAAAAAGAAGCAAATCAGAGAATTGCCTTTATCAAAGAATCAGAAACAAAGTCTACTGGAGATGGAGCATTGCAACAGTTCCTTGCTCAGCTCAAAGCTGGAGATCAATCAAAAGTATCAGAATTAAGACTAATTTTGAAAGCTGATGGTTCTTCAAGTCTAGAAGCGCTTAAACAAGCGGTTGATGGAGTGCCATTACCAAAGAATGTGAATATTAAGGTGGTACATAGTGATGTAGGATATTTTTGAGAGAGTGATCTTTCTCTTGCACAGGCTTCTAAAGCATTGTTGCTTGGATTTAATATTTCTATGAATGCAGTACTCAAAAAGAAGGCTGAAAATCTCAAAATTGAGATGAAGGCGTTTGATATTATCTATGAATTGACCGATTACTTGACCAATCTTTTTGCTAGGAATGGTAGAGGTTGAGAAAGAGGAAGTTGTAGTAGGAAAACTTGAAATTTTGGGAATCTTCCATACCGAGACTAGAGAAATGACTATTGGTGGAATGGTTAGAGATGGAAAGGTGAAAAACAAACTCAAATTTAGAGTGTATAGAGGAGATGATATTCTTACCAACTGAGAAATTCTTTCTCTCAAGAGAAATAAAGATGAGGTGAAAGAAGTAAAAGCTGGTGAAGACTGTGGTATGAAAGTAAAAGATTGGAAAGAAGCTTGATGTAGGAGATATTCTTGAATTTTTATGAATTGCAAGATGTTCAAGACTAGTACCTTTTGATAAAAATAGTAAAAAAACTGACTTTTTGAGTGAGATTGATCTCCAGAGTCAGTTTTTTTGATTTTTTTGAAAGTTATTGACTTTATGTTTTTGGGCTAATTTTTTTCTAAAATTCCTGAGAGGGTTTGAGGATTGAGGGGGATGAATTGTCATTTTTTTGATTTCAGCAGACTTGAAGTTTGGCAGAGAGGTGTGTATTCAGGTGGCTGTTTTTGTGAGTTTTAATTCTGCTAGGAGTGGAATGTATGTCGGAACGGTTAGTCTTTTTTTGTCAAAAATCTCGGATATAGTCAAAGGTTTTTTTCCTGAAGCATTTTTGCCTCGATCTTGATCAAAAAAGAAAGTTTCAAGTGAGTAGAAAATTACTTTATCTTTGTAGATTTCTCGTTCTCCTGGGGTATGGGAATGATTTCAAATAATGAGATCTGCTCCTTGATCTATGAGCTGATGAGCAAGCTGTTTTTTTGTCGAGCGTTTGCTTTGATTTTTGTATTCTGCTCCTCGATGGAGAGAGAGAATTTTGAAATCACAGTTGAGCTTTTTGCATCTTTTTCTAGATCTGAGAGTATTTGCTCTTGATTGAGAGGATTTCGAGCAAAAAGGAATCTTATTGTGTGAATAAAATGAACCATCATAAGAATAAGCTTGAAAACAAAGATTGAGTCAGTTTTTTTGACTTTTTAGAGGTGTTTGCGCTTCACCTTTTATCCATTCCTGCTCAAAAAGTTTGGGATGTTGGCATTTTTAAGGGTTTCCTTAGTAAAAAGAATTCCTTGTCCACCTGCGTTATTGGTGTGATTGTTGGCGAGAGAAAGAAGTAAGGTATTGTTTGCTCTAATGTCTTTTAATATTTGAATGTTGCCGCTATTGGCACGAAAGAGGAATCCTCCTTGTGCTTTATCGTTATCTGTGGGAGAAAAGGGGCTTTCTAGGTTGAAAAACATAAGTGCTTGTCCAGAATTATAACTTGGGAATTGTGTGAGGGGATTGAATCAACTATTTGCAAAGGTGCGATCATATCCCTCTCTCTTTGCCCATCGTCAAATTCCTCTAGAGAGCATAATATCTCCTCATACGATAAGAGAGATGGAGTTTTCACTAGGTTTTTGAGGTCAAAAAGAAGTTGAAGTCAGACTTTAGATCTCGTTTTTTTCTTGTAGTGCCAAAAGACTAGTTCCCAAGATGAAGAGTACTAGTGAAATAAAAAAATGAGTTTGATCTTGAGTGGCATGATGATTTGAAGGGTAAATTGTTTTCAAAGATAGTTAATTTGCTGATAAAATCAATGGAAAAGCGATCTGGCTTGCAAAAAAACGGGCTTTTTTTGCTATAGTGGAGGTTGAATTTTTATTATTGTTTGGAGAAGGGGATGTTGATAGCTTGTGATAAACCTAGTGGAATTTCTAGTTTTGATGTAGTGAAAAATTATAAGAACTCATTTTCAGGATAAGGTAGGACATAGTGGAACTTTGGATCCTATGGCTTCTGGACTGATGATTCTTGGAGTAGGGAAGGGGACAAAAAGCCTTACAGCGCTTATTGGTATGGATAAGAGTTATGAGACGGTGATCGATTTTTCGCTGTTGACAGATACGCGAGATGCAAGCTATTGGGGAAAAAGAAGAGAGATTTGAGGTTATTATAGAGGGAGGAAAACAATTTTTTTGAAAAAAGAAGGAAATCTGATTTCTGCGCCAGAATTGAGTCAGATTTTAGAGCTTTTGAAGAGTATTTGTTATCAAGAAGGAAAAGAGGTCTTGCTTCCTTTGCCAACCTTCTCTGCAAAAAAGCAAAATGGAAAGAGAATGTATAAAGACGCTAGAAAAATGAACCGCTGAAATAATCAATAAAGAGATGAAGCTGTATGGTTTTGAGGTTTTGGATTATTCTTTTCCTTTATTGAAACTTAGGTGTGATGTGGGTTCTGGGACCTATATCAGAAGTATTGGATATTGGCTTGGGCAGCAACTAGGACTAGGGGAGCTTTGATTGAACTCAAGAGAACTACTATTGGACCTCGAAATTTGGAAGATATTTGATCTCAAAAATACTGCTCAGGGAAATATAAAAAGGGCAGGAGAGAGTTGTTCCTTATAAGGAAGTATTTTTAGATTAGAATCCCTTGACTTTTTTCATTAATATGGTATATTCATTGTTGCTATCTTTTGATGGTTGTCAGAAGATATATGTCTAACTAAAAAGAAAGAACGATTATGACTATTAACCTTTATTCTTTTCTTTTTCCTATGATTAAGAATAGGCTCGACGTCTTGAATAGGGGCTTGGAGGATAATTCAGGAGATTTGCAAGAACTTCTAGATGATTCTGATCGTAGGCAAGGACTTGGAGATCAGGTACTTCGTATGGATAGATATTTTTGAGCAGAAACGAGCTGAGTTGAATTCTGATCTACAGCTTTTATCCGAGCTTTCTAGTGCTATTGCATTCCGAGCTTATTGTAGAGGAAAAGCAGTGTATCTATCTACAGATATCCCTGTGTGCGAGCTATCCTATCTCTCCTACACACAAGGGCAATTCTGTATTCCTGTGTAGACCTGATACGCCTATCATTATTGCGATCAAGGAGGCTATGAAAAACGACGAGACAGAATGTCATCAATATGGTCTTACAGGGATCGAGCAGATTGTTTGCAATCTGAAACGCTAAGCTGCTTTTTCTGACGATTATCATCTAAGATGATGGGGACTTTCTTTTGGAATACCGGAAGAAGGTCCCTTTTCTGAATGTCTTGCATTTGAAGGTGATTTTTGTACACTGAAATCAGACTTTTAGCTTTTTTGAACGGAGAATGTTGAATCAGGAAGAATTTTTGCAGAAATATGGGGAAATTATAAAAGAGGAGGTAAATGTAAAAGAAATCTGAAGTTTTCAGAGTGAAACTCCGATTACTAAGGTTTTTAAGCCTATCGGAAGTCAGCTTTCTGCAAAATTTGGAAAAGATACTGGACAAATCATCTCCAATGGAAAAACAGGGAAATATCAGAGAACTTGGAGAAGGAAAAAGTAGAAGTATTCTCTCCTCAGTGAGGAAGCTGGATACTAGATGCGAGCGATTATGAAATTGCTTATGAAGGATTGGATGCTCATGATACTGCGGTTGAGGGAAATATGATTGCAAAGCTGGACTTGCAAATCACCCCTGAACTTGAAAGAGAAGGGGTAGCTAGAGAGATTTCTCGTTTCCTCAATCAGATGAGAAAGGATGCTGATTTTGCGATAGAGCAAAAGGTTAGGCTAACATATACTACTACAAGTGAATATTTGAGAGCAATTTTGAAAGAATTTGATCAAATGTTGAAGTGAGAGGCACTATTACTGATGATCGAAGAACAAGAGGAAAATGGAATCATTAGTTCAGAATTTGTTTCTTGAAATGAGCGTGTTTACTTTACTTTTAGCCTAGTAGTCTATGCAGGTCCATATTAAAAAAACCCACAACTCTTTAATGAGAAAAAACAGGCGATTAAATCCGCAGGAAAGGATGCTTGTTATGTGATTTCTGATTTTGATAGAACTCTTACTTATGGGACTTTTAATGGTAAAAAAACGCCCAGTATTATTTCTCTTTTGAGGGATGGGAATCATCTTACACAGGATTATGCTGCTAAAGCTCATCAGCTTTTTGATCATTATCATGCTATAGAATGGGATACTAGTTTGTCTTTTTCGTATAGGAAGTCTCAAATGCAGGAATGGTGGAAAAAGCATGATGAACTTTTGATTGCTTCCAAGCTTAGGTTAGATGATCTCAAGGATATTGCACAAAATGGGCATTTACAGCTAAGAGGAGGTGTTGTCGATTGCCTCAAAAAATTAGAGGAAAACTGAATTCCGTTGGTGATTTTTTCTGCAAGTGGATGTGGTGATGCAATTCCGCTTTTTATGCAGCATAATGCTTGTGATTTTTCAAATATCAGTTATGTTATTAATCGTTTTAGTCGAGATGAAAACGGCTTTGCAAAAGGAATTGAATGAGAAATTATTCATGCTCTCAATAAGAGTGAAGGAGTTTTTTCTAAATTCCCTCAGCTGCGTGCTCAGCTAGAGGAGAGAAGCAATGTTATTCTTATTGGAGATGGACTTGGAGATGCTGAGATGGCTCAAGGATGAACTCACGAAACTGTCCTCAAAATCTGAATTTTGACTTTGGAAGATCCTGAGGTGCTTAAGGCTTATGAAGATGCTTTTGATCTCGTTTTGCTTGGAGATGGGGATTTTGATAAGATTGGTACTTTGCTAGAGGAGATTCTTGTATAATATTTTTATTTATAGGTTATTTTGATGATGAAGAGTTGTTATGAATATGCGATGGATGTGCTTAGTAAGTATCCAAAGACAGAGAAAGAACTTAGAATCAAGATGTATCAGCATGGCTATGATTCTCAAATGGTAATGAAGACTTTAGAAAAAGCTTAAAGTTGAAAATTTTCTCAATGATAAGATGTTTGCAGAAAGTTATCTTAATAGTGAAGTTATGAGAAAAGGAAAACCACTTTTTCTTGTCCAACAAAAATTGACAATAAAAGGAATTGATCCAAAGATTATTGCTGAGTTGTCTAATCAATTTGCAGAAGATATTCAGGAAGGTATCGAAAATAGGATTCAAAAAGAAATTAATCAGTACAAGAAAAAAGGTGTTGATGGATTTGAGATTATTCAGAAATTGATGAGAAAGGGCTATCGTTTGGCGGATATTAAGAAGGTAGTCAAAGCAAGGGCAGAAGAGTAGAATGCTGTTTCCTAGAATAAGGTCTGAATTCTGATATGATTCAGATTTTTTTCTTTTTAATATGGGTATCAAGATTGTTGTTTGTGAAAAAAGTTTTTGCTTTTTGTTTGGCAAATTTGCATACTAAAGTTGAAATCTTTATTTTCTATTGTGAAGTATGGGAAAGTTGAATTTTCAAATTCTTAAACAAAAGGGGAATGCGAGAGTCTGAGAAATAACTCTTAATGGAGTTAAGGTTAGGACTCCAATTTTTTTATGCCAGTTGGGACCAAGGCTACGATCAAAGGTTTGATCTTGGATATTCTCAAAGATCCAAAATATATTGGAGAAAAATATCGAGCCGATCAATCTCATTCTAGCAAATACGTTTCATCTTTATTTGCGTCCAGGGGAGCAAGATTGTTAAAGAGGCGGGTGGTTTGCATACTTTTGAAAAATCGAAAAAGACGGACTCATATTGACAGATAGTGGATGATTTCAGGTTTTTTTCTCTTGGTTTGGCAAATCAGAAGTTTAATGACAAAAAAACATACTCATAAAGTAGGAATAAAGCTGACTGAAGAGGGAGTTAAATTTTCATCTCCGTATGATGGAAGTAAACATATTTTCACTCCAGAAAATGTTGTAGATACCCAATGTGAGTTAGGATCTGATATTATGATGGTGTTGGATGTGTGCTCGCCTGCTGGATCTGATAAAAAAAGACTATTGAAAAGCATATTGCAATGACACATCGCTGGGCAAAAAGAGCCTTTGACCATTTAGCGCCAAAGTATGATCAAGTGAGAGGAGTACTTTTTCCCTATTGTGCAGGGAGGAAGTTATTTGGACCTTAGGACACAGTCGGCAGAGTATTTGAGTCAGTTTGCTCGAGATGGAATTGCGATTGGTGGGGTGAGTGTAGGAGAGAGTAGAGAACTTATCGAAAAGGTTGTAGCACATACAGCTCCGCTACTTCCTCAGGACAAACCAAGGTATTTGATGGGGGTATGAACGCCTGAGGATTTGAGGTTTGCGATAGAGCAAGGGGTGGATATGTTTGATTGTGTGGCAGCGACGAGGCTCTGAAGGCATGGTATTGCTTTCTCTGATCAGGGAAATATTAAGATCACTAATTCAGCGTTTAGGACTGACTATAGTCCTCTAACAGAAAACTGTGATTGCTATACTTGTAAAAACTTTAGTAAGGCGTATTTGTGTCATTTGCTTAGAGAGCAAGAAACATTATGAGGAAGCTTGATCGGATTGCATAATATCGTGTATCTTAATCGTATTTTTGGAAGACTGGAAAAAAAGAAAAATGCTTGCTGAATAATTTTAAAAAAATCAAAGTATAAAAGATAAAAAAAGATTGAAGTCAGAATTCAGTCTTTTTTTAATTGACTTTTTAAAAAGTTTTTTTGATATGGTTTTTTTCTCGTGTTAAATAAAAAAATATAAATTATGAAACGTAGAAAAACATGATGAGATTTTGCCTTTAGGGGAAGATCAAGACTATGATGGTCTTTCTGATGCAGTAATTCGTTGGGCAAAGTTTCGCTATGGGAAGATGATCGCTGAATATCAGTCTTTGCCTTGGTTGAAAAAGCTTTTTCGGAGGAATCCTAAGTTTTGTCTGGTGAGAACTCATGATGACCTTTTTTTGTTCAAGTCCAGGAATTTGGTATATGAGGCTTAAGACGATTGAGGGTACCTATAAGGTTTATGGGTATGATGAGTTTTTGTGTACATGGGTACATGATATGTATCCTGATCAAAAGTTTTCTCATGCTCGGCTTGTCTTAGAGTGAATATGCTTTTAAGGAAAAAAAGCAGGAATTCTGATCTCAGATCCTGCTTTTTTTTATTTTGTAGTTTTTTTTGTAGTTTTAGAGGTTGGTTTTGTTTTTCAGGTTTTGGAAGCTGTTTTTGTTGTTTTCTTTTTTGTTTCTCAGGTAATCCCTATGATTTCTAGGCAGTCCTGTAAAAGTAAGGTCTGTTGCATCTTTTTCATCCTTTAGGGATTTTTGTAGTTTTTTTCTTGTTAAATTTGAGGTAAGGACCGTAGGGTCAATTCAGAATTTGGATTTTTTTCTTTTTCATAGGTAAATTCGTTGATATTTTTTTGTTGGCTTCGAGTTGGATTTTTTTGCTCGATAAGTGGGATCGCTTCCTCAAGTGTGATAGAAAAAGGGATCTAATCCTGAATCTTTTTTTGATCGATACATAGAGATTTTTTTGAATTTTTACATAAGGTCAAAAAAACGTCCTGTAGAAGTAGAAACCTCCTCTCCTTGGTAGGTTCCCAGTGTCCTTGGAAGAGCAAAAGGCTTGGAGTGCTTCTTCAAGGGTAATTGTTTCGATATTTTTTTCCTGCAGGCATAGATGCAAATTTCTTATCTTCATCTTCCTGATTCCCAATCTGAATCATAGGACCGAAACGACCAATTCTTGCAATAATAGGTTTTCAAGAACTAGGATGGATTCAGATTTGTCTTTCTGTGTTTACTCTTTCTTTCCCTGTGGTTTCGACGATTTGTTCGTGAAATGGGTTGTAAAATTTGGCAATCATTTCATTTCGTTTGAGGTTTCCAGCAGCGATTTCATCGAACTCTTGCTCTACACTTGCCGTGAATCAGTAATTCATAATGTTTTCAAAAATTCTGATCCAAAAAGTCAGTTACAACCATTCAGATATCACTTGGAAACATTTTTTTCTTTTCTGCTCATGTGGTCTGTTCTCTCTCGTCTCTAGTGATTTGTCCGTCTTGGAGAGTAAATTCTAGATACTTCCTTTTGGTTCCAGGCCTGTCTTCTAGGAGGACATAGCCTCTTTTGAGAATAGTAGAGATCGTCGGAGCATAGGTTGAAGGTCTTCCGATTCCTTGTTCTTCAAGTTTTTTAACGAGGCTTGCTTCAGTGTATCTTGGTGGATGTTGTTTGAATTTTTGAGAAATGAGGATTGAAGAAGGAGTCAGATTTTCTCCTGTTTGGATCTTTGGGAAGCATTCCTGCTGTTTCTTCCTCGTCTTCATCGCTAGATTCCATATATACTTTAAGAAATCCGTCAAATTTGATAACCTCCCACTTGCAATAAATTTTACTTTTTGAAGAGTTTGAAATCAGAATTTCAGCCTTGGTTTTTTCTGTGATGGCGGGAGCCATTTGAGAGGCGATGGTTCTCTTCCAAATAAGTTGATAGAGTTTTTTTTCGCTTGCATCTGAACCTGCAATATGGTTCTCCATATGGGTTGGTCTGATACATTCATGAGCTTCTTGTGCTCCCTTTGATTTGGTTGCGTAATGGGTTACTTTTTGAATATTCAGGACCATATTCTTTTGTTATTTGCTCTTTGATTGCGTTGATTGCAAATTCTGAGAGATTTACGGCGTCGGTTCTCATGTAGGTGATGAGTCATGCTTCATAGAGCTTTTGTGCAACTTGCATCGTCCTTGCTACAGAGAACCCAAGCTTTCTACTGGCTTCTTGCTGAAGGGTTGATGTCGTAAAAAGGCGCTGATGGACTCTTTTTTTCCCTGGTTTAACTTCGATGTCTCCAATGGTGTATGTGGAGGATTTTAGAAGTTCGAGAAGTTTGAGTGCTTCGTCTTCGGATTTAAGTTGTTTTGAAAGTTCGGCTTCAAGGTTTTTCTTTTCAGCTGTAAGGAATTTTCCTGTAACTTTGAAGAAACTAGCAGATTCAAAAATCCTGAATTTCTCTCTCTTTTCGACGATCAATTTTACTGCGACAGATTGAACTCTTCCGGCTGAGAGTCAGGTTTTTGATTTTTTTCCAAAGTACAGGTGAGAGTTCAAAACCTACAAGTCTATCCAAAACTCTTCTTGCTTGTTGAGCATCTACTAAATGCATGTCAATGGTTCTTGGATTTTCAATTGCTTTGGTAATTGCTGTTTTGGTTATCTCATGAAAGACAATTCTTGGAGTAGTCGCTATGTCTAGCCCAAGTTGATTGGCAAGATGTCGTCCGATAGCTTCTCCTTCACGGTCCTCATCGGTTGCGATTCGTGTTTTTTTCTGCAGATTTTGAAAGTGATTTCAGTTCTGAGATTACTCTTTTTTTGTCTGGGGAAACAACATACTCAGGGAGAAATCAGTTCTCAATATTGATTCCCATTCATTTTGTTGGTAGGTCGACTGTGTGTCCGTATGATGCCTTGACTTCGTAGTCTGGACCTAGAAATTTTTTGATGGTTTGGGATTTTGCAGGAGACTCTACGATCACGAGATTTTTTGCCATTTGATTTTTGTGGAGATAAACATCACTCTATGATATAGGGAAATTGTTGTAAACTTCAAGTTTTTCTTTACTTGCATTTTATAAGCAAATTTATAAACTCAGTACATACTCTTTATTTTTTTAAGTAAAAAAATAATGAAAAACTTTGTTGATTATTCTTATGATTATTGCTGGAATTGTTTTTGTAGCGAGCGTATTGCTTCAGTCACCAAAAGGAGGTGGTCTTGGACTTGGATTTGGTGGAGGAAACACAGGAGGAAATGAATATGGTAGTAAAAAGACTATGGAGTCAAAATTGCAACGAACTGCAGTAGTTTCTGGAATTTTGTTTGTATTAGCTATTGTACTTTTTTACCTTACATTAAATAATGCGATATCGTTCTTATGGATTGGCAACTCCTAAAAGAGTTGTGATGTATTGCTTTTTATGTAATTTTGGTAGTATGGTTTTTGAGCACAGTTGTGCTTGGATATCAATTTTTGATGAAAAAAATTCCAAAAACTACAACAAAAAAAGTGAGGAACCTTTGTCGAGGCAATCTTTAATGAGGTTTCTTATTTGCCTTATTTGAAAAAAATGACTGACAAAGTATGTTTTATCAGTCTTTTTTTGTTTGATTCTTGTTTGGACTATAATAGAGTCAATGCGCAGGGTTTGAGCTGATCTTTTTGTTCTCTTTCAACAAGTGATCATCAGACCTATACTGTTAGGCTTGGTGGTTCTGAAAAAAAGGCGAAGTGATGGAAAGTCTATTAGTCTAGATGATTTGTTTTTTTACCTATGATCAGATCTTGGTGAAAAAAATATTTGGGATATCAAATCACTTGCTGTTTATAAAGAAGTGAAAGTAGAACAAAAAAATCTGACTACTTGCTTGTGACTTTTCCCAACTAGTACGACAGATAATGATTATTTCTTTACTTATTATCTTTTGCCTAGTCATGTCCTTGTAAATGCAGACATCAATAAATATAAGAGCATTTTTGCGGCAAATCCTATTACTAGTGGCTGTGGAAAAATCGCACCAAAAACAAGTGATACTCAGAGTTTAGTTTTTGATTTGACAAAGTGTGAAGATACCAATTTTGCTTACTATCAGATCAAAAAAATTATGATGGATTTGAAAAAGTTGTCTAAATCTGTAGTGGAGGATAATAATTATTTGGTTGATACTTATGCATATCAGTCTTCTTTGCCTGGATATCAAAGATTAAACGTTGTAAGAAGTCAGCTTTTAACCCTATTTTTTAATACCAAATCTTCAAAGATGAAGGTGAGGTTTAGAAGGGCCTTTGGGGGGCTGATTAATGCAAATATGTATAAAGGGGAGTATCGAAACTATCTTAAGAAATATACGGATCCTCTTTTGGCTCAGTTTGTTTCTGATGGAAGTAATATTAAGGAATTTCTTAATCGTTTAAATCAGCCAGAAGAAGGAGCAGCGGCTCAGGATTTGTGGGATAGTGGGGTTTCTGCTTTGCCCAAGTCACTTGCGATCAACGGTGTAGAGAGAAAGTTTGTATTTCACCTTGCAAAGCCTGCTAACAATGTTTTCAATCTTGAGATAAAATTCTCAAATCAATTTGAAAAATATCAAGGTTTCTGATGCAAATAAAAATGTTTATACTCCAAAAAATTATAAGAAGTTTGATAAAAAGATCGTTTATCCTTTAGAGTTTGGTAAAAATTTAAAGGAAGGGCTTAATAAATATACGATTCAAGGAACCATTAAGGGGAAGACGTATACAATAGGATATATTGATCTCTATCTTTTGGGAGCAACAAATCAGCAAGCTTGAGCAACTACTGGAACTAATAGCGATCTTAATGATAAGGTAAAAAATTGTCTATTATAATAATCTTGAATCTAATTTTGCAATCAATCAGATTAGAGATATTCTGACAAAATATAGCGTACTTGATTATTTCTTGTTTGAGCAGGTAAGCACTCCGGAAGATTTGGAAGGTAAACTTGTGAGAGGGGATTATGATATCTTGCTCAATACTATTAATATTGGTCTTAAAAAGGATGTTCTCAAGATTTTAACTACAGATGATCCTTTGATTAATCCTTCAAAATATACAAATCCAAATCTAACTCAGCTTTTTAAACAATATACAAAAGCAGCAAATAAATCTGAATTTACGTCTCAGATCAATCAGCTTTTTGGAAATGATATGCCATTTGTGATTTTAGGATATCCTTATGACTTTGTTGGTATCAAAGAAGACCTTATTGGAACTGGAAATGTATCCACATGAGCTGAACTTCATGAGTATAATCGAAGAAATTATTTGTATAAAAAAATGCAGTTTTGATGCAGTCGGTAATTATTGATTTTTCGAAACTTGGAAATTTAAGAGATTTTTGGGGGGCTATTAAGTTGGATAGTGGATTAGAAAAGGTATTGTCATCTTTGAGATCATCGGGAGAAGAAAAGGAGGTTTCTGTACAATCTTGAACAGGAGATCAGCAGGTGCAAGAGGCAGAGGTTCTTCCACACCAGCAGCCTAATCCAGAGAATCCTTCTGATCCTTTCAATGGTCTGATTAGTCCTGCAGGATAGTTTTATATTCAATGGTTTTGTATGCTTTCAGAGGAAATTATTAGTTATGTATTAATTGGGGTAATTTATATTATTTCAATCAGTATTCATGAATATGCACATGTTGCGGCAGCATATGTTCTTGGGGGATCCAACGGGTAAGATGCTAGGTAGACTTACTCCTAATCCTTTGAAGCATATAGATCCTATTGGATTTGTTTTGATGTTTTTGATTGGGTTTGGTTGGGGGAGACCTGCTCCATACAATCCCAATTATTTCAAACGTCCGTATAGAGATGAGCTTTTTGGTTGCCTTAGCAGGTCCAGCAAGCAATATTGTTTTGGGGGTAGTTGGGATAGTTGTGCTTTTGGTATATGTTAAGATTGTCGGAGGGGCTGTCAATCCTGATCTTGATATGGTTGTTAGCTTTTTGGCAAATGTTTAGTTATGCTAATTTTGCTTTAGCTGCTTTTTAACATGATTCCATTGCCACCGTTGGATGGTTATAGGCTAATAAAGGTAATGAATCATCGTCGATGAGATCGATTGGAAAAAAACATGCAGTGGATAGCCCTTGGTTTCTTGGTTTTGGTTGTTTTTTGACCATTTAAGGATGTTTTGAGTAGCTATATTCATTTGGTTGCCACTACTTTGTATCATGTGTTTTTGATCCCATTTGGACTGTTGATTGGATAAAGGAGGTTTGAAGGTCAGATTTTTAGATCTTTTTTGTGGTGTTTTATTACGATTAGAGAGAGAAGATGTTGGAAAAATTGCAAACGATTATCAATAAATATGAGTCGCTGAGGGAGGAGTCTCTCAAACCTGAAATTTTTTTGAGGACATGGAGAAGGCTAAGAAAGTAAATAAAGAGCTTTCATCTTTGGAAAGGACTTATGAATTGGCAGTTGGGTATAAAAAAGCTCTTGAAACGATGGCAAATGCTCAGGAAATGCTTGCTACTGAAACTGATGAAGATATGTTGGAAATGGCGCAGGAAGAACTTGATACCGCGAAAGAGGATATTGAAAAAAATATGATTACGATCTAAAAATTGCTCTTTTGCCAAAAGATCCGAATGATGATAAAAATATTTATTTGGAGATTAGGCCTGCTGCTGGAGGTGATGAAGCCGGACTTTTTGCCTCAGAATTGCTTAAAAATGTATCTTAGTTATGCTCAGAGAAAAGGTCGAAAACCTGAAATTGTTGAGGAGCAGCTTTCTGATATTGGGGGAGTAAAAATTTGTAATGGTAAAAATTGCTGGTAATAGTGTATATTCTTTGATGAAGTTTGAGTCTGGAGTACATAGGGTACAGAGAATTCCTGATACGGAATCTAATGGTAGAGTACATACTTCTACGGTTACTGTTGCTATTATGCCTGAGGCAGAGGATGTGGATATTCAGATCGATCCAAAAGATGTTACTATGGATACTTATGCGGCATCTTCATCAGGAGGGACAAAATGCGAATAAAAACCAGACTTGAGTTAGGCTTCACCATTTGCCTAGTGGCTTGATTGTAAATATTGGAGATAGTAAATCACAAATGCAAAATAAGGAAAAAGCTTTTGCCGTACTTAAGTCAAGACTTTATCAAATTGAGCTGGAGAAGAAACAGGCGGAAGAAAAAGTCTCTTAGAGGGAAATCAGATTGGAACTGGAGATAGATCAGAAAAGATTAGAACCTACAATTTTCCTCAGGATAGGGTGACAGATCATAGAATTCATGAATCTTGGTCTAATCTTCCAAATATTATGATGGGAAATATAGACGATATTATTGGGAAAAATGGTGCTTGAAAAATCAGACAATGCTTCTCAATCAGCAGATGAATCAAGGAGACTAAAGCTTTAATTAAAAAAATAAAAAGATTAAACCTGACTTTTAAGTTCAGGTTTTTTTTTCTTCTTGACTTTTTTTGTTAAAAATATTTATTTATATATTGTCGTTAAAAATAAATATGATATGAAAAGAATACTTGCGTTTGTTTTTATTTTAGGTGCGCTGATTTCTTGTCAGAAGTCAGAAGATCCCTGTATCAGAGAAAGAGAGGTCTATATCCAAAGTTTTTCTTATGATGATCAGATCCTTCATCAAAAAGAAATTCGGTCTTAAGCTGGTTCATCCAGGAGTTCGTCTTCAGTCTGTCCAAGCTTTGATATGGAGGGGAGGTCGATCCTATACCGCTCAGGATTTTACTTGGAGATATTCCTTTGGCGAGACTGAGGGGATACTCAAAAGTGCTCTTAATTCTTCGGATACGCACTATCTTAAGGTTGAGAAACTTAACGTACTTATTTCTAATAGATGGTATACCATTCGTTAGATTGTTTGATTCTAGAATTCCAGTATATTGGTTTTCAATATGCTGGAATTTTTTTAAATTCTTTTTCTGGTCTTTTGAAAAGGAAGGTGAAATCAGATTTTTTTATCTTTTTTTGTTTTTTTCTTCATTTTCACTTGAAAAAAAGATAAAAAAACTGTATAGTATCGCTCGTTCGAGTGATATTGGGGAATCGTCTAATGGTAGGACACCGGACTTTGACTCCGTTTGTCCAGGTTCGAATCCTGGTTCCCCAGTTCGAGAGTTAATGCGGAGTAGAGAAACGGTATCTCGTCGGGCTCATAACCCGAAGATAGGTGGTTCAATTCCATCCTCCGCAACCAAAAAAATACCTATAATCGGGAGTAGCTTAATTGGTAGAGCATCAGACTCTGAATCTGAGGGTTATAGGTTCGAGTCCCTATCTCCCGAGTATCTTAATTTAATAGTATGCTGTTGTTATGCCAGGATGATGGAACTGGTAGACATGCTTGGCTTAGAACCAAGTGCCTTCGGCGTGCAGGTTCAAGTCCTGTTCCTGGTAGTTGTATAACAATACATTAAATAAGGAAAAAGCAGATTCTTAACTATTGATTGAAAAAAGTGGTATAAAAAGTGAAAAATCTCTTGAAAAAGGGTCGCAAATCATTATATTAGTGGCCGTCGCAAATCCGAGATAGCTCAGTCGGTAGAGCAAGTGGCTGTTAACCACTGGGTCGTGGGTTCGAGTCCCACTCTCGGAGAGTTGATACTCTTTATATCCAATTTGTATTTTCAATGCCAATTAAGAAGTCAGCTATCAAAGCTATGAATAGATCACAGGTTCTCGCAAAGAGAAATTATGATTTCAAACTTAGAATGAAAATGGCTATGAAAAAATTTCTTAAAGGTGTTGAAGCTAAAGTTGCTTTGACTGTTGAGGATTTGAGTAAAGTATTTAAGGCTATTGATAAGGCCGCTAAGGTTGGAGTGATTAAAAAGAGAAACGCAGCTAGAAAAAAGGCTAGAGTTTCTAAAGCATTTGATACTCTTAAAAACTAGTCCCACTGTGGACTTTTGTGCCAGCTTAGCTCAATTGGCAGAGCAACCGCCTTGTAAGCGGTAGGTTATCGGTTCGATTCCGATAGCTGGCTCCATTACATTTGTTAGATGAGATTATCGGTTTCTGGGGTGGTAGTTCAGCCGGCTAGAACGCCTGCCTGTCACGCAGGAGGTCGAGGGTTCGAGTCCCTTCCATCCCGCCACTTCTTCTAACTTTTTGGTCTTATCGTCTAACGGCTAGGGACAGGAGACTTTCAATCTTCTAATCGGGGTTCGATTCCCCGTAAGACCGCCATTTGAATTTCTTTTTAGAAGTTCTACCCACTTTGTGGATATTTAATGGGTGATTAGCTCAGTTGGCTAGAGCATCTGCCTTACAAGCAGGGGGTCATAGGTTCGAGTCCTATATCACCCACCATTATTTTGAATCAATCTATATAGACTATTGCTGAGATTTGATCTGGGCATATAGCTCAGTTGGTTAGAGCAGAAGACTCATAATCTTTTTGGTCGCTGGTTCAAGTCCAGCTATGCCCACATCTAAAAAAAGTCTTGAAATTTGTTTCAAAAATCCTTATAAGTTATATGTACAAATATTTTTGCGGGTGTAACTCAATTGGCTAGAGTTCCTGCCTTCCAAGCAGACTGTTGCGGGTTCGAGTCCCGTCACCCGCTCCATTAAAAAAATTCAGTTTCAAGCTGATATTTTTTTAATTTAAAAAAACTTTCCTAAATTTTTAAAAGTATAGATAGGCTGTATTTAGATCTTTTGTTGAGCTCATTCTAAATATATTAATTGTGTCTTGAATGTTTATTTTAGATTTACTAAAGTAATTTGACTTGTAACTATATTTAATAAAGATATAAATGTTATTGTTAATCTAAATCTTTTTGATTTGTTTATTCTGAAGGAACTGTCTATCTCCATTGAACTATTTATAGAGTAGAGTATTTCTCTTCTTTATATCTTTTTAATATCTTATAATGAATAAACGACTAGTCTGATTTTTTTCTTTGTTATTTCTCTTGATTTTTGGGAGTTGTTTCGTGTTTTTTTTATTGGAGTAGCGGCGGAAGATCCTTATTTTGATAAAAACAATCATTTTGGAGAGATGAAAGAGTTATAATTTCGAAGACTTTTGTGTTGATATTGATGAAAAATCCAAAAAAATGAAAGAATGATTTTCTCTCTTGAAAATGATGGTAAAAACTATATGCTGACTGGATTTTCAGGATTTAATTTTACAGGATGAGATGTGATACCTATAGCAGAATATCAAAAATATTTTTTTGGACAAAGATTTTATTTGCATTATGTTGATGATCTTTTTCTTGAACAGACTAAGCAGTCTTATTTTTACGCTTGATCCTCATCCTCAATGATTGATAAGAAATGATTTTGAACCTACTGCTTGTCAGTTATTAGGTTTGGAGCAAGATTGTATCTTTGTGGGGAATTTAAAAAAACGAACTGTTGTTGTACGTCCCAATCCAGCAGTTCAAAACTCCAAGATCAGTATTGAATAGCAAAAAAACTCAAAAATCTTTTTTTCCTTGTAAAAAGAGATCAAACCTTTATAGTAAGTTAGGTTTTTGATCTTTTTTTATTTAGTTTGACAAAATGGCAGAGCAAAAAGCGATATGTCGTTCGAGTGGGGAAGAAAACGGGAATTTTTTTACAGATCGATCCCAGGTCCAACCTTTGGTTTCTGGTTTTTGCTGGTGCGAAATACAAATCGTTTAAGTCGGCTTCAGATGCTGATGAAGCTTTGCAAAGAGGACGAGAGGATTTTTTTATCAACCTGAGAAAAAAAGTGGTTTGAGAGAGATATTCCCTTTGTCAAAAAAAGAGTATTGCTGTGGATGCGGCGTGTTCTTCAGCGAGTGGAGAAATGGAATATCAAGGGATTGATTTAGAGGAACAAAAAGTTGTTTTTTCCTATAAATCTAAGGTATGAACTAATAATATTGGAGAATTTTTGGCGATAGTACACGCACTTTCATATTTAGAAAGGGAAAAAAGTCTGATTTTTGTAGTCTACTCAGATTCCAAGATTGCAATGAGGTGGGTTTTACAATGAAAGTGTAAGACGAATTTTTATTCCTAATGACCAAAAATAAAGAACTATTTATTTTTGATTAAGAGAGCAGAGGCGTGGCTCGAAAAATCATCCAGGAGAAAGAAAATTATTAAAGCGAAAGACAAGTGAGCGATGAGAGAACCCAGCAGATTTTGGTAGAAAATAGTTGAAAAAGGAAAAAACACTGACGAAAAATCAGTGTTCTTTTTGTTATGATAGTTTTTTTCAATGAGCTGTGCCATATTGAGTACTGTTTGGTCTGATCGCATAGGTCAGATAATTTGAAGACCTGTTGGAAGCTCTTCTTCTTGATGAGAGATTGTTCACATAGGAACTGAAATGGCAGGCAATCCAGCAAGATTTGCAGGAACCGTATAAAGATCTGCAAGGTAAGACTTTTAGAGGATCGTCTGATTTTTTTCTCAAATTTTTTTCGAGCAACCTCAGGAGAGGTTGGGGTAAGCACAGCATCGTAATTGTTGAATAGATCTTCAAAGTCAGATTTTTAGCTGTTTTTTTGAGCTTGTAAAGCTTTTGAGGTAGTAGCTTTCGTAGTTTGCAGAGCTAAGGATATAGGTTCCTAAAAAGGATTCTTCTCTTTGCTTCTTCTCCAAAACCCCTTTGCTCTCATAGTTGAATAATACTGATCAAGACTTGGATAGTCATGGGTATTTCCTTGTTGTCAGAATCTAATACCATCAAAGCGAGATAGATTAGTACTTACCTCAGATGGCATAAGCGTATAGTAGATTGCTAATGATGCTTTCAGCATAGGGAGGGACTTGATCTCTACTGTGTGTCCTAGTGCGCGGAGTTGATCAAGTTTTTGGAGAAATAATGTTTTGATCTGTGGATCAAGTCCTTCATCTAGGGCTTCCTGAGGAATGAAGAACTTATAGATTTTTGAGTCAGTTTTCTGGATCTTTTTGATTTCATCTGCTTTGGGTGCACTTGTTGAGTCTTTGGGATCATGAGATGCAAGAAAAGAGAACAAAAATCTGAGCATCTTCTGCGGTCTTACTAAAGATTCCCACTTGATCAAGAGAGGAGGCCATCGCAACTACTCCATAACGAGATACTGCTCAATAAGTGGGTTTAAAACCAACAATTCCACACATTGCAGCAGGCTGGCGCACGCTTCCTCAGGTGTCTGTTCCAAGAGCGGCAATTGCCATATCTGCAGCTACTGCAACGGCAGATCCTCAACTACTTCCTCATGGGATGCGGTTGGTGCCGTTTGGGTTTTTTACAGGTCAGAACGCGGATGTTTCGTTCGAACCTCCCATAGCAAACTCATCCATGTTGGCTGCTCATAGAGGGAGAGCTCAGGCATTGAGGAGATTTTTCTATACAAGTTGCAGTATAAGGGGCTGTGAAATTTTTCAAGCATATGAGATCCACAGCTAGAGATTTCTCCTTTGATGAGGATGTTGTCTTTGACCATAAGTGGTAGTCATGCTAGAGGAAGCTGAGCAATATCTGCTGGTACCTTCTGATCGAAAAAAACGTACTACTGCATTGAGCTCTGGATTTAGTGATTGAGCTTTCTTGAGATAATGGGAAAAACACCTCTTGAGGTTTGAGGTTTCAGGTAGATATTTCTTTGAGATATCCTGAAATAGTGAGTTGCATTGAAAAAGAAGAAAGGATAAAAATATTTGCTTTTTGTTGTTATATGCTTTTATAAGAAGCTTAAAGTCTGACTTTATCTGTTGATAGTGTAGTTATTTCATAGTTTTTTTCAACTATAAAAGTTTAACTCCTATCTTGACACTTTCTTAAAAATGTAAAAATAGTATTGATTTTTTTGATTTCAAAAAAAGGTATATAAGAGTTATAAATAAAACCATTTAATAATTAAAGATATGGCTACTAAGACTACTAAGAACTATGTTCTTGACACCAATGTGGTGTTGTCCGATCCTCATGTGATCGATGTTTTTTTGCAGAACACAATGTGATTATTCCTCCTCCTGTGCTGCAAGAGGTTGAATCCTTTTAAGAAAGGACAAGCAGAACGCAATCACCAGGCTCGTGCTTTCCTCAGAGAGCTTAAGAAGTTCGAAGAGAACTTTCCAACCCTCCCTTCAGAAGGTTTCCCGCTCCCAGGAGGAGGACATTTAAAGTTTCTCTCTGCACTCCCTCAACAGGACCGGCTAGAGAAATATCCTCAGGATACTGTTGATCACCAACTTCTTGATTTAGTTCTTTCATTGAGCAAGGAGTCCGAGAACAAAAAAATAATAGTTTTGTGCTTGTGACGGATGATCTCTCTTTGAGAATTAAGGCTAAGACATTGGGAATTAAGTCAGAACCTTACAAGAATGCGCAGGTAGATACTGAAAAGATCTATGGAGAGATAGAGGAAGTGGGGATTTCTCAAGAGGAAGTGGCAAGTTTTCATCAGAATAAGGAAGGTTTTTTTGAGACATTCCTCTCTAATAACCCCTCTCTTGAAGAACTCCCACTCAATACACCTGTTCATTTGCTTTATCAACCGCAAAACTCGGATGATATGAACGAGATTCTTTGCCTCAAGACGGCAAATGGTCTTGAGGAAATCCGAGAAAATGATGAGGTCTTTGGTATCAATGCAAGAAATGTAGAACAGCAATTTGCGCTACATGCATTGCTTGATCCTAGGATTCCTATCGTAGCTCTGACTGGAGCAGCAGGAACAGGGAAAAACTCTTCTTGCTTTAGCAGCAGTCCTCAAGATGATTAATCCTGGTCGGTATGAGAATGCAAAACTTGCACGTCCTATGGTCGAACTCTCGGACAAGACGATGGGCTTTTTGCCAGGTACGGTCGAGGAAAAGATTGATCCCTATTTCGGTCCGATCTATGATAATTTGGAATTCTTGAGGTCTCTCAAGTCAGAGAAGCCAGAGAAAAAAAGGTAAACATGCTGAGACAACAGAGGGGAATGAATCTGCTAGTCAGTGTGTTTTGAAGGAATGGATGAAAAAAAGCATAAGCTTGAATGTTTTGCTCTCAACTTCCTTCGAGGACGAAGTTTGCCTAAGAGCTTGATCATCATTGATGAGGCACAAAAATACTACTCCTCAAGAAATGAAAACGATCCTGACTCGTTTGGGTGAGGGATCAAAAAGTCATTGTCATCGGTGATATTTCACAGATTGACAATCCCTATTTGGGAGAACGGAGTAATGGTCTTGCTCATCTGATCGATGCATTCAAGGGAAGGGAGAGTTCTTCCATATCCACTTGACCAAAGGTGAGCGAAGCAAAATTGCAACGCTTGCAGCAGAGCTTTTTGTAATTCAGAGGCTTTGCATCAACTATGTTTAACTTTAGAGCCTGGGGTATTTCCTCAGGTTTTTTTCTTTTTATAATTTATGTATGATAGAAAATAAGAAAAAAACTGATTTTCAATTTTGAAAATCAGCTTTTTTTATTTTGGTTATACTTATTCTCCGATATAAGCGTAGGTTCCTTTATCCACTCTTTGAAAAATCTTCTTTGAATTTTTTTGAAGATTGAGAACGACAGTATTTGGACTCACCATTTTTTTTCTCTGAGAACTTCCTTGGTAAGTTCTTTTTGCAGTCATTGGATGGTTGTTTTTTTGAAGATTCTAATTAGGATATCTCTTACACTTCCCCCTTGGAATCCTCGTTCTTTAAGACCGTAGGTTCCTAGTCCTAGATTGATAAATAGGTCATTATTTTTTACAAGTTCATTGTGAACAGTATTGATTTTTGTAAGTTCTCCCGGAAATCGTTCAAGGATTTTTGCAGGGAGCTCTTGATAATGAATTGGCTTGTTAAGTCTTCTGATAGTATAGAGCATCTTGAGCTTTACTGTTTTTGGATTGATGTCATCAAAATCAGAAAGTCAGATTTTCCCGTCTAGTATGGTAACATTTTTTACGATGTTGAAGAAGTTAACATAGAAAAGATCATTTTTGAGTGATGGAATTTCCTTAGTATCTTCAGCAAAGTATTCTTTGAGCTCAGAGATGAATTCATAAAGGTCTTGAGACTGATTTCTCTCCTTGAAGTGCTGAAGTGTAAAGAGTACAAGCTTGGTCAAAAGATCTTCGTAAAGAGGTTCGATATAGAAAGCTCTATTGATTTCTTTATTTCTCTTGAGGTAGGGTGATATCAAAAATCAGATACGAGGATTAATTTGAGCTCTTGTTTTGAAAACTTGAAAAGATTTTTATTGATGATTTTTGAGATCAAAACCTCTTCTCCTAGGATTCCTCCGTGTGATTCAAGAATGTTTTTGCTTTCTTCAAGCACGTTCATATATACCTCATTACCTACGATAAGTCTTCTAAATCTCATCAATGCTTGAGTTTCGATTTGTCTTACTCTTTCTCTGGTAAGGGCGTATTCTTTTTCCAATTTTTTTGGAGGGGAGTTTCTTTGCTTCCATCTAGTCCAAATTTTTCTCATCAAAATGAGTCTTTCCTTTGGCTTGCAGTAGAGGAGGACTTCTTTGAGTTGAGTAGATTCTAAGTCTACTTTAATTTTTTTGTCATCCATTTTGGTATTGAAATTCATTGCAGTTAGAAAGTCATGATCTAAATTGGAATATCTCACTTTTTTTGCACCTTTTTACTTTTTTTGATAGTATAAGAATGCGCAAAAGAATGTCAAGTATTTTCTCCTAAAAAAAAGAGGAATGTAAAACAAGGAAAAAGAGGAAAAAAAGTCAGATTTTTTTGACTTTTTTTAGTTTTTTTGATTACAATTGAACTGATTTATATTTTGTGGAACTCATGCTTGATAGGCTTCAAAAATATTGTGTATGATACCAATTACACTATACAGATCTCAGATTGAGGTTATGTTTTTTTCTTGAAAAATCAGAATCAAGCTCTAAATATTCCTTCTTTGGATAAGCAGGAGGTGGCTACCCCTACAAAAAACATTTCTTTTATGGATAAAATTTTAGCAACTCTTGGGCTTTTACCACCAGCTGAAAACAAAGATAAAAAAACAGATATTCCATTACAAACGCAGGAAAGCCCATTAGATTCTAAAACTAATCCTCAGTTTGCGCAACAGGTTAAGGATCTTTTTGAATTTGCCCTGATACTGAATATAGTGATAAGATGTTGACTTCTCAGCTTAGACAATATATTAAGGAGGTAGATACTCATTATACCTCTTTGCTCTCGGACTATAAATCACATATTGCTCCTTCATACTGGGAATTTAATGTTCCTCATTTTAATGTTTCAGGATTGTTGGGAAAGGCTTATTATACCCAGTCTTATCCTAGTTATATTGATATGCTCTGGACTAGGGATATTATGGGACTTCATGCAAAGCGAGATATGAGTTTTTATCTCTATCCTGAAGATGATAGTGATATGCAAGTAATGCTTAAGCATAGATCTACTCAGATTAAGGCTGAGCTTTCAGAGGCTATGCAAAAGGGGATTACTACAGATAAAGAGCTAGAACAACAATATCGTGATGTAGAGATGATTAGAGAAAAGCTTACAACAAAGGAAGAGAGATATTTTGAACTCTGAAATTATACTACAATTTATGCTACAGATGAAGAGAAGTTAAGAGAAACGGGGAAAAAATTTGAGCAAAAAATTTCTGGATATGGAATAGGAGTAAAATCAGCAATTCATAGAATGGATGAGGGATTTACTTCAAATTTGCCGATTTGTTTGGATAATCTTGGAATTGTGAGAAGTGCTGTGACTAGTTCATTGGCAGCGAGTTTTCCTTTTATTTCAAGTGATTTGATCACAGATACGGGGATTTTGTATGGGGTAAACTCTCATACAGGTGGGCTTGTGATTTTTGATCGTTTCAATTCTAGGCTCCCAAATATGAATAGTGTAATCTTGGCGACATCTGGAGCCGGAAAGTCCTTTACAGTTAAGCTTGAGATTCTTAGATATTTGCTCAATGGAGTCGATGTGATCGTTATTGATCCGGAAAAACGAATATCAGGCATTATGTGAAAAGGTTGGTGGAACTTATGTGAATATTGCAACCTCTTCTCAACAGTTTCTCAATCCATTTGATTTGCCTCCGATGATTGAGGATGTAGAATATGGAAAAGGAGACTTGCTCCGTTCTCAAGTGATGAACTTAGTTTGATTGATTCAGATTTTGATTTGAAAGTTGAGTGCTGAAGAAGAAGCTTTGCTCGATAAAGCACTACAAAAATACTTATGCATTGAAGGGTTTTTACTTTTGATATGGATGATTATACCGGTAAGCAGCCTCCTTTGATGGAAGATTTGATGAATGTGCTTGATGGAATGCGTTGAGGAGAGCAGATCGCACTTAAGCTTAGTAAATATGTAACAGGAACTTTTGGAAAAACTCTTTAATAATTATACCAATGTGGATATCAATAATGCAATTACTGTCTTTAGTATCCGTGATGTAGAAGAAGCCCTTAAGACTCCAGCAATGTTTAATGTGCTTAGTTTTATTTGGGCAAAAGGTAAGGTCTGTTAAGAAACAGAGACTATTGGTATGTGATGAAGCTTGGATTATGCTTCAAAATGATATTTCAGCAAACTTCCTTTTTGGACTGATAAAAAGAGCAAGAAAAATACTGACTAGGAATTACGACTATTTCTCAGGATATTGAGGATTTTTATTCGTAGTCCATATGGAAAGCCGATTGTTTCAAACTCTTCTATGCAGCTCCTGCTCAAGCAATCGGTTACTTCAATGAAATCGCTCAATCAGCTCTTATGACTTTCAGAAGCTGAACAGCAAAGGTTGATTTCGGTAGGAGTCGGGGAGTGATTGATGTTTGTTGGAAATCAGCATGTTGGAGTACAAATTCTCGCTTCACCTTATGAGAAGCAATTTATTACTACAGATGTTAGGAATACGAATTAAAGATTTTTGGCTAAAGACATAAAAAATCAGTTTTTTTATTTCTTTATTTCTTGGATATGAGAGATCAACAGCAATATCCCTTGCAAGTAAAATGGGCCGCGTATGCAGGATTGCTGTTTTTTTCTCGTTTTTTTGGTGCAGTGGCAATTAGATAATCGCTCTTTAGTTTTTTTGACGCACAAGATGAGACCTTTGTCCTCTGATATATCAAATTGGGGAAATGGGTACTTCTCTTTTCATTTATCATTGCTCTTTTTGTGATGAATTCAGTCTCGATTTGGTATTCCCTTTTTGTCTTGGTGGATTTGATCTTTTTTAGGGATGCTTTTGTGGGTAGTGCTTGTTGGTATGGTTATGATTTCTCAGTGAAAATCTTTTGTTGTGGTAGCACAAGATATTAAAAAAGAGGAAAGAAGTCAGATTTTGTCTCCATTTCTCCCTGGAATCTCAACAAAAAAACGATTTGATGCTTTGTCATCTGGTAAAGTAAATTGGTGGGTTAAAGAGGCAGAATTGTGGTGGTTTATTTTGATGGTTGTTGGTGTTCTAGATCCTGTAGGGTATTTGTGGCGGTGAGGTGTGCTTCTCTTGTTATTTAGGTGTGGTATGCTATTTTGAGGGAGAGATATTCTTCCTCAAGAGTGGAAAGTTGGACTTAATATGTGGATGTTCAGGTGGGGAGAAGAAATATTCTTGTTTCTGCCAGCGTTATGGAGCTGGTGAAAAGGTGAAGGTTCTCTTTATTCTAAATATCAAGAGCAGCAGAGATCTTTTATACAAAAAGGGAAAATGCCCTTGTGAGTCTGGTTTTTCTTCGTTTCTATAGCTGTTTTATTTTTGATATGGGGAGTATTATGATGAGTGTTGTGGAAATTGTGTGTTGTGGTGTATTGGCTTATGAGAGGGATGATTTTGATGACAAAAGAACAATTATAAGTATTTTATTTTAATCATATAGTATGATGAAAAAGTCGTTAGTAAAAGCTTTTTTGATGGCAATGGTTGCTTTTTGCGCCAACGTTTGCTATGAATGTAAGTGCTAATGGTTCACAACAGGTAACGAATAATTTTACCTCTTCAATTGATAGATCTACGGAGACTATACAAAAGCATTTGGATACCGCTCCAACGGACATCAATATGAAAGCGTGATGGGTGAGTTGGGCTATTGGGAAAACTATTGATGTTGTTTTTCCTGTGCTGGTAGTCGTTGCTGTTTTAGTTGCTATGTTTGGTCTTTATACGGTTCTTTCAGATCCGGCAAAGGTCAAAGAAGGAATGATGACGATAACCTATGGTATGATCTGAATTGTTTTGCTTTTTTTAGTGCAAATTATTTGAGTACAACTATTTTTTTCAGGGCTCTGGGGATGATGAACAACAGAGTCAACTACAATTGATATGGCTACGCTTTTGACTAATATCTACTCGATGATGGTATATCCATTTCTCAAGATTGCCATTTACTTTTCATTGGGTATTTTGGTAATTATTATGATGAGTCGTGTGTTTACCTATATTACATCACAGGATGACAAGGTAAAAACTAAGGCTACTGGGGTGATTACTTGGTCTGTAGTCGGGATGCTGATTATTACTGGTGCGAAACAGATTGTTGAGGCGATATATGGAAAGCAAGAGGCAGTACTTAAAGGGGCTCCTACCTCATTGACACAAATTGGTTCGCAAATTCTTAATCCTAAGAGTATTCCAATTGTATTTCAAATTATGAATTGGGCACTGGGATTGATCTCTTTGATTCTCTTAGTAATGATTATTTGGCAGACTTACCAAATGCTCACTAAGCCTGATGATGCGACGACATTTAAGACGCTTAGAAGTACGATTATGTATGCATTTTTGGGATTGGTTTTGATAGGGTCTGCATATCTTTTGGCAAACTGGTTAATTATCACATAACAGACTTGATAGTGAAAAGTTGACAGGAATCAGCTTTTTGGATATACTTATTTTGAGCTTTTTCTCCTTTTTGGAGAATTGAATAAAAGCATTGTAAATATTTTTAGTCTTTTGGAAAAAAATATGAATAATAAAAATATTGCTTAGTACCGATACAATGGTTGGTTATGGGCTCGATATGATCTTTGAAATGGCAAAAAAATGCGGATATGATGGAATTGATTTGGCTGTTTCAAAGGGGTTTGATGCATGGAATGAAAACTATGTAAAAATCACTTGTCAAAAAAACATCAGTTACCGATCTATTCGATTCAGACTTCAGCTTCTTTGAATAGTAAGGAGATGAATAAAGTGTTGGATTTATGTGAGGCGACTAATTGTGATTTGATTACGATCAATGCTCCGAAGTTTTTTTGATTTCAGATCGTATGCGTTTATAGCAAACAATATTGGGGAGTATCAGGCTCAGAATCCAGCTCTTAATTTTGCTATTATCAATCCAGAGGATAATAATATTTTTGCATTGCCGATCCCTGCATATCGTTTTAGTAATATGTTGGACATTATCAAAAAGTATAATTGTGCATTGGCTTTGGATGTTGCAAATATGGATAGTCAGGAGTTAGAGGGAAATTTTAGTAATAAAGCTTGATGACTTTTGCCCAGTATCTTGCTATGGTTTATATTTCTGATAAGTCTAGAAAGTGAGAAGGGCACTTGGTTCCTTGAGATGGGATTCTTCAGTTGCCTGCATTTATTAGAAGGCTTATGAAGTCTAATTTTTTTGCGTCCGTTTAGTGTAAAGTTAAATTTGACTAAAGAGGAACTCGCAGATGCTGATAAGGTTGAACTTTTTGCTTAATAAGACTAGAGAATTTATTCTTAAAAAGTGTAGACTAGTGTCTAGTACTTTAAACATAAAAAGTAAAAAAATCTGAATCGTAGTGAGGTGAGGACTCTAGATTCAGATTTTTATTATTTTTCACATGATTTTATCGTTATGTTTTTTTAAAGGAAAAAAATATGATATTGAATTGATTCTATATCATTTTTTTCTTAAAATGGCAAGAGTCTCTTTGATAAAAAGAGGTTAAAAATCTGACTTTTAGAACTTTTTTTAGCTATAATAGAGATAAGTTTTATATAGAGCGGATCGTGATGGCAAAAAACTCAAGGAATCAGGTGCAGAGTTCTCAAAATACGCTTAGGAGTCTCACAAATAGTCCTCAATTACAACAAACTATTAATAGTTTGTTAAAAGCCCTTAATCAGAAAAAAATGATAGGTCTGCTTTTTGAGTTTACTGAAAATTTGCAATGAGAAATTGACTGGAGGGGAGGTCAAGGAATTCTCTTTTCAAATGGCAAATCCCAATAATCATGTTATGAGGGATTTGGACTTCTTGGAGCTAAAAAAATGAAGTAATTCACCTTGATGAATTAAGTACTATTGTCCAAAATGGGATGCAAATGCCCAATAATAGTCCAATGTGGGCGGCATTTGAGTCTGTGTTGGTTGATGAGATCACTAGAGAATTTAAGCAGTTGGTTGATCAAAGTCCAGCTCTCAAGCCACTAAAATCAGATTTTTATGGCTCATATTTCAGGGTGTTCGTAACCCTGAGGTTTTGATTAGTCTTATTGAGGGTTTTGCGTCAAATTTGAATAATGCAAATCAAAAAAGAATTTCAAAAAAATAATCAAAAGATTATAAAAATTTCCTTTTTCGACTATTGCTCAAAGATTACAAGCAAAGTGACTTGATATGTCTAGTTTGCAAAAACCCTTATACTCAATGGAGTGATGAAAAATAAGGTATTGTGGGATGGTATTCTTTCCCAGCTTGTTATTGGTAGGTTTCAGGGGCGTGTTCAGGATTTAAATACTTTGGTGGAGTGATCTATTGGTGTGTTTGACAGAGCTTTTGCCAACTTTTTGCGATTTTTTTGAAAAAAATATCCTTTTTGATTATCAAGCACTGCAACAGAAATATCCTGAAAAAAATGGAAGGAGATTGAAACTCTGCAAACTCAGGCAGGAGCGGCAAAAAGATGATGCAACTTTGGAGCAAATCAATCAACAAATTCAGAATCTTGAGTTTTCTCTTTATTTGCAAAGTCTTTCAGAACAGAATGCCCAATTGGCACAAGTTATGCAGAAATTAGTAGCTTCAAATTGTAACTTTTTCAGCGTTAAGTTCTGCTGAGCTTGATTGTCTAATGAAAGAGATAGTAGATATTACAATAGATAAATATAAAGATAAAAATCTGATAAAAGTCTTTGAACAGATGGGTGGATCTGGCTTTGAAACTTTTTTTAGAGAGCTTTTTGATATGAATAAAACTTCTCTCAAACTTTGAGGTGTTGATTTGCCAATAACTAAAAAAATTACAGGGAATACTGCACATACTCTTCAAAAATTTAGAGGCGTTTACTCAGATGGATTTGCCACTTGAGTTTGAGTTGAAAAATATCGATCAAGCTGGAATTTCTGTTGAAAATCGTGCGAGCCTTGAGGCTCTCTTTGAGAATGAAATGAGCGATGACAAAAAGTCTATCAAGCTTTGAGGAAGGGATATAGGAAAGCTTTTGTATCTCTGGATGATGAGTAATCAAGATAAGTGATTTGAAAATTTCGAAAGAAAGGAGTTGTTAGATAAGGGAATTGGTAATCTCTTTTCTGAACCGGATCAAGCAGTTAATCGTGTAGAGTTAGAAAAAAACTCAAGGATCAACTTCAGGATGAAGAGGAGAGTAAAAAAACAAGAAAGAAGAGTCTTCGGAAGATCTGATAGAAAAATGAGTAAAGGAACTCAATGAATTTTGGAATGGAATAAAAGGTGGAAAATCTGAAACAGGACCTCAGGTATGAGATTACCTTTATTTTGAGGATTCAGCACTGGATAGTATGATTCCTCCTTATGATGTCGGATGAGGAGATGGAAGCCAAGAAAAGGTTAGAATGGAAATTTCAAGGATTGATAATGAAACAGGGAGAAATTTCCTTTAAGATGTATGGTACGGAAATCGCTTTATGACAAAAAAAGATGAGGGAGTGGAGCATACTCTTGATATGGCATTCTTTGTTGAGAAAATGAAAGAAAAGAAAAAAATCTGATTAAGATTCCTGTTGATCAGCAGAGTCCTAAATGAATTGTTGATTCATTGGCTAATGCTGACGTTTCTGCAGATAAGCTTTGATGAGTAAAAAAATTGAAGATGGGAAACTTATGTTTGATCAACATGATGAAGAGGGAATGCGACGCAGGTAGAGGCAACTCATTTTGCTGTATATGATAGGATTTCTGATCAAAAAAGTGGTTTCAGTAGAGCAAAGATTATCTATCAAACAAAGATGATAGATAAAGATACTGTTGAAGTAAGTGGTGAAGTCCCAGATATGAATTGAGAAACTAAACGCTATAAAAAAACGATGAAATTGTCAGATTTTTTTACTTTTTGTAGCAAATAAACATTTATTACCAAAGACTAAAAGATCAAGTAGAGGCAGAACTTAAATCTCAAGGGGAAATCCCTGGGAAAAAAAGCAGAAGATTTGGAAGTGGATGTCAATACGTGCGATGACCTCAAGTTTTAAGACGGTTTGGAAGGATCTTAATGCAAAGATTGAGGCTCGTTATAAGGAGCAAGATGATCTCTGTTTGAATTGGTTAGTAGATGATTTTTGGAATTTATGATAAGATTGCAAAGATTGCTCCTACGCCAGTTGTGAAAAGGTGCTGCTAAGAGGCTTAGAGATGAGGCGATCACTAAGGTGGAAGGAAAAAAACCTGGACTGTTATTGAAGATTGGTTAAAAAAAGTTTGAGGGAATGGTTGATTTTGCAACCTTCTTTTAGGACAGGGAAGGATGATTTTACAGGACTTTCACAAGGAATGTTGTGAGGAAAAAAACTTTGCAGCAGATCTTGGAAAGTGGACAAAGTGTTGTTAATAATCCGACTTTAAGGCCTATTATGGCTGCGGCAATGATTGCAAATGTGAGAAAAATGAGCAGGGCTCTATCGTAATGTACAAGGTGGAGAAAAATAAGGCACTGTGGATAAAAATGTTTGCTTGGAGAAGATCATCACAAAAGGTATATGGAAATGAAAAAAATGATGTTATTGCTAGAATTCAGGCAGGAGCAGCCGATTCAGATCAGCTTCAAGATAGATTGAAAAAAATTCAGAGATTGATTATATTGTTAATAATATTAGAGGTGCAGATGTTGGGTTGGATTTTGGGTCTGTCGCTAATAATGATAGGAGTCTTAGAAAAAAATTTATTCAGATAAATTTGCTGGAACTTTGATGGAGAAAAAGAAGACTCCTGATAAAAGAAATTCAAGAGGCTTATAGTAAGATTTCTCATCAAAAATTTTGATAAAGCGTTTAATGATTTTAAGGCGATGATCAAGTCAGGAAGATTTGAGAGAGGGGTAGCTCAATTGATGAAAATGGTAGATCTTACTGGAAAAAGTAAGGAAAGGATGGATCAGGTGAGAAGAGCGTTTTCGTTTATTGTGCTTTCTGGTATGATGAATAGGTATGGAGGAAATAAGTCTATGAGGAGGTTTTTTGATCAAATGGCTATTACTCTCCAGATTCCTACTGCTTTTTGAACAAAGAAACGAGATCACTGGGATAGCGCATGGCATCTGATGAATAAGATCCCTCCGGCAGAGTGACAAAAAAATCTTTTGGTCAGTATCTCGAAGAAAAAAAGGACTCAAAAAAATCAGATTTTTTTCTCATCGTTCTTGAAAAAAATTGACTATGCTGGATTTATGGATCATCTGTGGCATTGGTGGGACATGAATCAAGGTGAGGTAAATAGTTATTTTGATTCCTTGTTTGTTCGTGAAGGCGATTTTGATGAAGTTGAGAAGAAAGTTAATGATCAGCTCTGGAAAACTCAATCTGATAATGTCTATTCAGCTTGGGCTGCAAATCCAGCCTTGATGAGTATCAAAGCTTTGCAGAAGGGGACTGAGATCTTTAGAGAAAAATATGAAATATGATAGAGATGGATTTATGGGAAATAGTGTTGACGCTAAAAATGATAAAGCCATGTTTCGAAAAGATTTGACAGCGGAACTAAGAGCTAAACAAAAAGAAATCTGACCTGAGAATATGATGAAGCTCTTTTTGAAGATATTTAATGGAGCGGGATTTTCAGAGACAAACTATCCTACTATTATCTCTTACTTAAGGTCTGCACGTCGTGTAGCAGGACAGGGGAATGTAGATATCGTTCTTAAAAAGGTCGGCTTCAGAGGTTTATAATGCAGGGAAATATCAGCCTTCAGATGCTAATGTTTTTGCTGGATTATCTCTTTAGGGGATTGTATTGACTGCGAGAAATGCTCCTCCTCCTGTAGAGTTTGTTAACTTTGTTAATGTCTTTGTCAATTATTTTCAAAACAATCTTCTGAAATTTGATGAAGGTTTATTAGAGAAGATTTTTTTGGGAAGGATAAGCTTAATGATCCCTCCTCAAGAGCAAGAGTGCTTATTCCATGGGAAGAGTATAATAAGTATAAAGTCCCTAATATTCTTCCTGATCAGCAGCTTGAAGGTGAGGAAGATAATAGTGAAAAATAATGAAAAACAATCAGAATAAAAAAAGCTAAAAAAATAGGAGAAGGGAGTTTTATGATAAAAAAGATTTTTTTCCTCAATAGAGAGCTTACAGAGCTTGAAAAAATAAGATGGAGAGAATCGGTATTCCAACCTCTTCTCTATCTGGTGTCTCTAAGGATAAAAATATCGAATTTTGTCGATAGCGTTTATAGAATGGCAGCTTAGTTATTTATTATTCTGTTTGTGTTTACGAAAAAAGAAGAAAAAAACTTTGAAAAAAAGTCAGACTTCTTTTTTTCTTTTGTTTTTCTGCTTGCATTTTGTAAGGAAATCACTAGTATTGTTTTGATGTTTTTTTAGATGTTAAAAGGTATGAAATGTTAGATTTTTATCTATGATAGTCTTGATACAGTTAAAAAAGCTTAAGTTCCCTACAGCAAAGGATGTTGCTCTTTTTGACTATTGGGATTTTTCGCAGCGGTTATTGTGGCAGGAATTTACTTTGTGATTGCTGATACAATTTTTCTCAGATGGATACAGAGCTTTTTATACTAAAAATGTCTGGAACTGAAATTGTTGCAAGTACAGGACATGCTGTAGAAACTGGGGCAGAAGATGTTTTGACTGCATCTGATGTGGAAAAACATGCTTTCAGGAGCTACTGTACAATTGCTTTCAGGAGCTGCTGAGGAAGTAGCTACAGGAGCGGCTCAATAAAACTAAAATAAATGAGAAAAAAACTGAATTTAGATTCAGGTTTTTGGTCTTTTGTTTAGCCTCTACAAAGAGCAAGTAATAATGATTGAGAGCTTTTATTCATTCATTTGAATTAAACAATGCAAAGAGATATAAATACCAATGAAATAAAAAAAGCAAATTGAGGATAATCAGTTTTAGACGATATGTGTTGAGTGTTACAGCAGGGCAGGAGTCTTTGGTGATTGAGAATCTTCAAGAAAGAGTAAATAAACAAGGGTTGAATGAGGATGTTGTTGATTTTTCTTTCTCCAATGGTTAGCGAAGCAAGTATGAAAAAAGGAGAAAAGGTAGTTAGACAAAAGAAACTCTATCCTGGTTATGTATTCTTTAAATCTAAGATGAACGATAAGATCTGGTATGTAGTAAGAAATACTCCAGGAGTAAGACTTATCGTTGGAGCAGAGACAAAGCCGATTCCTTTGACAGATGCGGAGTATCAGCAAATGATGAGCCAAATCGCTCAAGCACAGGAAAGAGCTGAGTTGGTTGTTCCTTTTCCAGGTTGATGAGTTGGTAAGAATTAAAGATGGTGAATTTAAGAATCTTACTGGAAAGATTAAGGATTTGAATCCTGAGGAGTCTATTGCAGTTGTAAATGTTGAAGTGCTTGGAAGACTGACTCCTGTAACTATTGCTATGGACAAGATTGAACTGGTAAATTAGTTTTATCTTTGTTAATGTTTGTCTATGGAAAGAGAAAAAAACTTGTTTCATTATGCTTGCTGATTTTGTTTGTGGCATGTGTTGTAGTTTATCTTTTACTTTATCAAGTAAGGGGGAAAGAGCTCTTGAGTTTATGATCAGCAATAACAAGTTCTTGAGATCAGGTGGATAGCTTGGTTTCTGGTCAGATTTTGGACTTTGCTTTGTCAGGAGAAGATTTCTGACTATTAGATGATTTAAGTTGAGTGAGTAACTCAAATATTGCTATTTGATTTGATGCACAGTCAAGTAGTGGGATACTGTCTCAGACCGCTTCAACTGGGGTAGTCTCTACAATACAAACCGATGGTATTAAGCAACTTTCAGGGACTCAATTATATTTTTGAGTGTTGGATAGCGCGGAAGTACTAGGTTTGAGTCCAGATTATATTCTGAGCGATAACAAAGAGAGGTATTTTTGCATATTTTGCACAAGAACCAGCAACTTTGAAAAAAACAGTTCAGCAACTTGGAGGGAATGTTTATTCCATCAGGAGCGAGGCTGATTTGATCAAAAAAATGAGCTCTTTGGAGATAGGGTAGACTATATTAATCTCCCAGAATACAAGGACAAGATGGTTATAATGATGGTTAAGATTGGGGATGAGTTGCGAATGCTTCAGATTCCTTATAAAATTTACCATCAATCAAAACCGTATTTGAAATCTTTATTTACTTAAAATTTTGGATTAGAATGGCAAAAGTACAAAGAATTCTCAATATTGAAGTACCTGCTGGAAAGGCAACTCCAACACCTCCACTTGGACCTATGCTTGGTGCGAATGGAGTAAATATTGGACAGTTTACAAAAAGAATTTAATGAAAAGACTGCAGATTTGATGAAGCAGTTTGGTGGGATTGAAGTAAAGGTGAAGGTAAAGTTGACTGTTTATGTTGATAGAACTTTCAAGATGGATATTGGAACTCCTATTACTTCAGGACTTATCAAATGGAGAATCAATCAAAAATCTTGGTTCTGGAGAACCAAACAAGAAAAAAAGATCGGTAAGTTGACTAGAGAAGATCTTGAAGCAATTTACGAACTTAAGAAAGACGATTTGAATGCAAATGATAAAGAAGCTGCATTCAAAATCATTGCTGGTACAGCAAGAAATATGGGAGTTGATGTTGCTTTATAATATCAATCGTGGGAGGTCAGGTTTTTAAACTTTTTGTAAAAAGCTTTAGAAATCTGATCGCTCGAACCACTTTTTATTCTTATTATCTTATATTATTATGAAACACGGAAAGAAGTACGTAGAAGTAAAAAAACTCGTAGAAAAAGACTAAACTTTACCCTTTGGCTGAAGCAATTGAGCTTTTTGAGAAAGGTAAATTATGCTAAGTTTGATGCTGGTATTGAATTGGCAGTAAAAACTAACGCTAATCCAAAAGTATAATGATCAAATGCTTAGAGCTACAACAATCCTTCCTCACGGAACAGGAAAGACTAAGAAAGTTGCTGTTTTCATTACTGAAGACAAGGCTGATGAAGCAAGAAAGGCTGGTGCAGATATCGCTGGATATGAAAATTTGCTTGCTGATATCAAGGCTGGAAAGACAGATTTTGATGTATTGATTACTACTCCTGAACTTATTAGAGAATTGGCTCCTGTTGCTAAGCAACTCGGTCCTAAAGGATTGATGCCATCTCCAAAAGGCTGGAACTGTAACTCTTAATGTTGCTCAAGCTGTAGAAGAGACAAAGAAAGGTAAAATCGAGTTCAGACTTGATAAAACAGGAAATGTTCACGCTTTAGTTGGAAAATTGTCCTTTGACAATACTAAGCTTATCGAGAACATTGAATCTTTGATGAAAGCTATCGAAGAAAACAAGCCAACTGGTGTAAAAAGGTAAGCTTGTTAAAAAGGTTGTAGTTGCAACTACAATGAGCCCTGGAGTTCAAGTTGAATACTAGTTTCTAAGAAAAAACTGACGAAAGATGTCAGTTTTTTTAATTATGGAGCTTTATTCTCCTTTTTTAAAAGATGTTGGTTGATAAGGATTATGGATTATAATTTGTGTGTTCCCTTCTTGTTTTATTTGTTTATAGAGCCATTGTTGGTAGAGTCAAGGTACTCTGATGCAACCATGAGAGAGTGGGTAGCCAGTGCTGGTACCTTGATGAATGTAATATCCTCCACTAACATGTAGAGAGTAGGGCATTGGAGCGTTTTTGTATTTTCTTGATCTACGGCGAATTTGATCTGGAGTGATTGTATATTGACCAGAGATTGTTTTATGACGTAGTGTTCCGATGGAAACAAAGCTAGTCATCGCTAATGTTCCATTTTGATAGTAAGCTAATGCGTGTCTTCCAGATTTTGTTTTTAGTAGGATAAGGGTATTGGGATTTGAAAAACTATAGTTACTAAATTGAGGATCTTGCTGTACTTCAAGTAATGTTTGTGGAAAGTACTTTTTCAATCCTGGGTAAATAATGGGAACCTTTATTCCTTCCCTAGTTTTTTTCTTCGAAGGTGAGTTTTTGATCGTGAGCATTGAATTCTGAAAGGATTTTTTTTCAGATTGGCTTGCTCACAAAAAGGTTGGTCGCATTGAGGCTAATCATCGGATGTGATGGGTCAAAGGGGCTCCCTTTTTAGATCAGAGGATGAAACAACAATAAACTCAGGATTTTTGAGCCTTCCCTTTGTTTATGCTACTATCTTGTGAAAAAAGTTTACTAAGTTGTTGTTTTGTGGGATTCCCAGAGAGTTGAGGATTGTTTCCTACGGCTATTGCTCATGATAGCGCAATTGCACGTAGAAGATTACTTGATTCCATTGCAATGTTGTTGATATAAATTTACGTTAATTATAGTGTTTTTTTGTGCGGAAATTGCAAATAATATCGCTTTTGTGTTATTTACTTCGTAAATATTGCAGTTTTTTTGTCTTCATGAAAAAGAAAAAAATACAAAGGGTAAAAAAATCTGATTTTTTTGCTTGTTTTTTTAGTTAATTGTGTATTATCACTATTCATATTTAGGTGCTATATTTATATATTCAAGATATAAAAAAATGGATTTTTGACCCACAGAAGAATTATTATGAAATTTTAGGTGTAGGAGAAGATGCTAGTGCTGATGAGATAAAAAAAGGTTTTTTTAGAAAAAGCTGCGGTAAAGCATCATCCAGACCGTTGAGGAAGTAAGGAGAAGTTTCAGGAAATTAATGAGGCATATCAGGTACTCTCAGATCAGAATAAAAAGACAGCAGTATGATGCTTATAGAAAAAGGTGGTTTCTGAGCTGGAGGGTTTTTGACAAGGAGGTTTCGATTTTGGAGGATTTGGTTGAGGAGGAGCTCAATTTGATTTTTGGTGATATTGGAGATCTTCTTGGAGGAATGTTTGGAGGAGGATTTGGCTGAGGAAGATCCAGAAGAAAAAAACAAGAGGTGATGATCTAGAAAGGCAGATTGAAATTAGCTTTTGAAGAAGCCTTTTTGGGAGTAAAAAAAGAAGATTTCCTATACAAGAGATATCTTGATTGAGGGAACAACTCAGGAAACTTGTAGTCATTGTAATGGGACTGGAAGAGTAATGCAGCAAGTGCAGTCATTTATGGGAGTAATTCAAACTCAAGCTGCCTGTCCAAAGTGTCATTGAACAGGAACAATCTTTAAGAAAGATGGAAAGGAGCTGGAAAACGGTGGAGTGATGCCTCATAAGGAGATTCTCGAGTTGAATATCCCTGCTGGGATTAAGGATTGAGCTTATTTAAAAATATGCCGCGAGAGGAAATGATGCAGCGTGACTTCCTACAGGTGATTTGTATGTAAAAATTAATGTTGCTCCTTCTGAGAAGTATAGTAGATCTGGGAATAATCTTCATACTAAGGCAGAAGTCAGTCTTTTTGACCTAGTTTTGTGAGGAGAGGTGCAGGTGCCTCATCCAGAAGGAAAGACAACAGTTAAGATTCCTAAAGGGACACAGATTGGACAAAAAAAGTAAGAGTTGCAAATAGGTGATTTGGGGAAAAGGGACTTTTCTCTCATAGAGGTGATATGATTGTAGAATTACAAGTGCATATTCCTAAAAAAAGCTTAGTAAAGAACAAGAAAAAAACTTCGAAAAAAATCTTCAAGAATTAAGTTAAAAGAATTCTGATCTTGGATTAAGATCAGTTTTTTTGAATAAAAAAACCTGAAGCGTTTTTTTCTTCAGGCTTTTTTTACTATATCATTACTTAGGCGAGCTTTTCTTTTTTTACTGCGATTTTTTTCAGTCTTGACCGATGTTTGAGATAGTTACATTGATGAGGTCTCCAAGTTTGAAGTGTTTGTCTAATCCATCTGGATATTTTTTTGTCCGAGATTGGAAACATGGCAAAGTCCTTGTTTTTCCTTTTTGGAAGTTGTACAAAGAGTCCAAAGTCAGCAATTCTTACAACCTTTGCCTCAAAAACTTTGTCCGACTTCAAGATCAGTAGCGATCTCTAAAAATCAGATTTTTTTGCTTTTTTTCAATAATCGCTTGATTGCTATGTGTCAAAAAAAGCAGGTTCCATCATCTTCAAAGTCAATTTTAATATTATCGCATTGTTCGATGATTTTATCGATCATTTCTCCACCCTTTCCGATTACTTCTTTGATTTTTTTCAGGTTTGATAGAGAATACATGGATTTTTTTGGAGCATATTCTTTAACTTGGGCTCTTGGTTCAGCGATGGTTTTGGAGCATAAAGTCCATAATCTCCTTGTATCCAGCACTAGCTCTATCAATAGTTTCATGTACGATATTGAGTGGAAGACCTTTGAGCTTGGTATCAAGCTGAATTGCATTGATTCCTTCTTTTGGTACCAGCTACTTTGAAGTCCATATCTCCGGTAAAGTCTTCAGTTCCCATCAAATCATTCAAAAATCTGATATTTAGTGATTGTTCCGTCTTCTAGGTGTTCGGTCATAAGTCCCATTGCGATTCAGGCAACTGGTTTCTTGATAGGAACTCAGGCATCCATAAGCGCAAGAGTGGATCCACAAACCGACCCCATACTTGTAGATCCTCCAGATCCAAGACATTCACTTACTACTCTGATAGAGTATGGGAAGCTTTCTTTGCTAGGAATCATAAATTCAAGAGCTTTTTTTCAGCGAGTCTTCCGTGCCCAATTTCTCTTCTTCCTGTTCCTCTCATCGCTTTTTGCTTCTCCTGTAGAGAATGGAGGAAAGTTGTAGTGGTGGAAGTATCTTTGCTGAACATCATTGTGTTCCATGTCATCGAGAACGAGATAGTCCGTAGGTCCTCCAAGAGTTACAGTAGAGAGCACTTGAGTATCTCCTCTCCAGAAAAGTCCACTTCCATGTACTCTAGGGAGATTGTCTGTTTCGCAGTAGAGAGGTCTGATATCAAGAATTCCTCTATCGTCGATTCTCTTTCCTGTTTCAATAGTTCTTGAGCGGATAAATGTTTTAATTGCATTGAAAACTCCCATTTTGAGTTTACTTTCAGTGAAAGTCAGCTTCATTTTCTTCTGTAGTTTGTTCTTTTTGCAAGAGTGAGAATATTCTTTTTCGTAGAGGTTATAGAGTTCGTTGAAAGGAGTTTTTGTGTTTCCAGCCATAGCCTCAAGTTTGTCTGAAGTAAGGTAGCTGTTGATAAGCTCCATTGTTTTTTCAGTTGGTTTGTTGAAGGTGATTTCTTGAGGTTTGATTTCAAGCGTTTTGATGAAATCTGCTTGCCAATCACAAGATTCATCAATAACTTTTTGTCAGAGGGTGAAGGCTTCTTTCATTAGGGTTATCTGGGAATTCTTTTTCCTTCACATTCGATCATATTGGTAGATCCTTTTTACCAGCGACCAAAAAGGTTTAAGTCAGATTTTTTTCTAACTGTTCCAAGCTTGGATTTACGATAAATTGCCCATCAAGGTATCCGATTTGAGCAGCTCCAACTGGTCCATCAAAAGGGATTCCTGCAGCGAGGATTGAGAGTGAAGAACCGATAATATGCATAACTCCAAGACTCATCTGATGATCAAGTGCCAAAGGGGTAACAGAAACTACGATATCATTGATCATTCCTTTTGGAAACATCGGTCTAAGTGCTCTGTCTGTAAGTCTAGCGTTTAAGATGGCTTGATCAGAGGGGCGTCATTCTCTTCTTCTATAGACAGCTCCTCCAATTCTTCCAGCTGCAGAAAAGCTTTCTCTCATATCAATCATGAGTGGGAGAAAATCAAGTCATTCTCTAGGATTTTTTTCCATAGTAGTGGAATAAAGCATTACATTGTCTCCCATTTGCATTCTGATACTTGCGTCTGCTTGTACGGCAAGCTTTCCAATTTCTAGAGAGAGTTCTCTTCCTTGCCAGTTCATAGATTGGCGAGAGGTTTCAAATTGTTTTTTTACAACCATTTTTGTGTACAAAGAAATAAAAAAATACTTTAAGAATTTCAAAAAGAAATTCAAATGCTGATGTTAGAGGGTGTCCTCACTACTTCCTCGATTGTTGATTCGTTGTTTAGATAGATTATATCAAGGGGTTGAATTCAGATTTTTCAATCTTTTGATATAATCCACCTAACAGATGAGGAAGTTCAGCATTGCAAGTATATGCTTTTTTAACTCTTTTGCAAATGGAAAAGAGCTTTGTCTTGATTTTTTTATGAGGAATATTAAGTTTGTGATGTATTTATTTTTTTAGACAAACAAATGAAAGGATTACGAGCAGTGCTTTGTACTTTAATGCTTTGTGGAACTTACTTTGGGAGCTATGTATTATCAATCTCAAGAAGAGACCAAAGATTTTCAGGTTACTGTTGAGGGGGTAGGGTCCTCAAAACAAACTCCAGATCGTGTAGATATTGTTCTCAGTCTCTCAGAAACTGGAGCAACTAGTGTAGATGCTAGAAATGCTGTTGCTCAGACTATGAAGCGTTTGGAGGCAACTTTGAGCGGACAAAAAGGTTGCTACAAATCAGATTAAAACAGAAAAATGTTTCTGTACAGCAGGATTGGGATTATGTTTCTGGATCTAGAGTTGCAAATGGATATATTGCAAGACAAACTTTGTCAGTATTTTTTTGAGTGGTGCCGATGTAGAGAAGGATGCAGAAGTGTTGCAGGCAAAATTGCCAAATAGAGTAAGTGTAGATAGCATTGACTTTTCATTGGTAGAAAAAGAAAATGGGAAGTGATGAGGCGAGAAATGCTGCGTTTGAAGATGCTAAAAAAACAGGCAGCTCAGCTTGCGCAACTTGCAGGGAAAAAAACTTGGAAAGGTGGTTGCTATCTCGGCTAGTGATGATCAAGGACAGATGATTTATCCAGTTAGAGCAAAAAAAGCGTAAATCAGGTAGCAGAATCTGCTAGTGAGTCAAAAACTTTATGCAGGAGAACAAGAGCAAACTGCAAAAATTAACTGTTACTTTTTGAATTAGAATAATGTGAGAAAAATTGTTTCAGGATCGTGTTTTTTTGGAATGCTTTTAAAAATAATCCCAGAGAGGTTCTCTTGGGATTTTTTTGTAACTCTTTTTAAAAATCAAAAGAAATAATGTCAAGCCTTTTTTTGTTAATGCTGAATTGAAAAAAAGGAGTGCGTTTCTTTACAATCAGAATTGTTTAGTTTTTCTTCAAAAATATGCAACTTAAGGAATATATTGCGCAAAAATCTCAATCAAGAGCAGACTGCCGCAGCGCTACATACTGATACTTCCTCACTTATTATTGCCGGTGCTTGAAGTTGAAAGACGAGAGTTTTGACCTATAAAATTGCGTATTTGATTTGGGGGCTCAATATTCGTCCAAAGAGAATTCTCAGTGTAACCTTTACCAACAAGGCAGCGAATGAGATGAAAGAGAGGTTGATTAAACTATGAGAGGAAATCAATGCTCAAAATTTTAGTGATGATAATTTGTCTATCGAAGAAAAAAAAGGGGAGGAGTCTGATTCAGGTTTTTGAGACTTTTTTTCAAAGTGTAGAAAACAAAAAGCTTCCTCAAATTTCTCTTGATGCTAGACAGCTTAAGCGAATTGGAACCTTTCATTCGATTTTTTTCTCAAAAATTCTCAAAGAAGATATTGAGCATTTGGAAAAGAAATATACGAAGGATTTTTGCAATTTTGGATGCTGATGATAGTGCTAAAATTGTTCGTGATTTGTTAAAAAGATATGCTTTGGCAGATACTTTCAAACCTCAGGAGGTAAAAAGGATTTATTTCAAAACAGAAAAATGAGGGAAGAACTGCAGATCTCTTTTTGAAGTATGCAAATGGCAACTATGATGAGTCTATGGGAAAGCTTTATCAAGAGTATGAGAAGGAATTAGAGAAGAGTAATAGTCTTGATTTTTGATGATTTACTGCTTTTTGCCCTATTTGCTTTTTTTCAAAAGTCTCCAGAGATTTTTAAGAAAGTGGCAAAATGCTTTTGATTTTATCCTTGTAGATGAGGCTCAGGATACCAACTGGATCCAGTTTGAGTTGATGAAGCTTATGAGTGGAAATGTTGATCATCCTGATCAAAAAGGTGCAAATATTACCTTGATTGGAGATGATTTTTCAGAGTATTTATGGGCGAAGAGGGGCTTTGATGGAGAACTTTTCTCAATGTGAAGCAGTATTGGCCAGATATTCAGATGTTTAAGCTGCAGACCAATTATCGTTCCAAGCCACATATTGTCGCAGCAGGGAATGAAGTTATCAAAAAAAATACCAAACAATATGAAAAAAATATCGTAGCTCATAGAGAAGGAAATGATAAAATTACGATATTTACGCATCCCAGCGATACTGACGAGGCTACTAATACGATTGAAATGATAAAACAACTCAAAGAAAAGGGGAAGATCCGCTCTCGAGGACAGATTGCGATTTTGTATAGAACCAATTCTCAGAGTCAGAATTTTGAATCTCTTTTTGTTCAAGAGGGAATTCCTTACAAGATTTTTGGGGAGTTTAAGTTTTTTGAAAGAAAGGAGGTAAAAGATATTTTGGCGTATTTGAGAATTGTAAATAATCCTTTTGATAGTGTTTCTCTCAAGAGAGTGCTCAATATCCCAAATAGAAAGATCTGAAAAAAACCTCTCTTGATCGCATCGAAGAATTTGCTGTTGATAATTGAGTTTCTCTTTATGAGACGCTGAAGCTTGTTGGTGAACTATGAAATACTAAGACAATAGAACAAGAAAGCTGAATCAAACTAACGAGTCCAGCTGTCAGTGGGATTCAGGATTTTTTGACTTTATTTGCAGGTTTACAAGAGTCGATCAAGACTTTGAATCCAGCAGATCTTCTTGAATATTTGCTTAAAAAAATCAATTATAAGGATTATTTGCTTAAGGAAGAGGGGAGTGAACAAGTAGCAGAAGAAAAGTATGATAACCTTTGACAGTTGATTAACATGGCGAGTAAGTATGATTTTTTTGAGCGAGTAATGCCAATGAAGAAGTAGTCAGCTCTGGAGAGGATTTGCTTAGGCGATTTCTAGAAGAAGTGACTTTGATGGTTGATATGATCGAAAGTTCTGATGAAAATTCTGATGCTGTTAAATTGATGACGATTCACTCGAGTAAGGGACTAGAGTTTCCAGTGGTATTTTATCGTAGGGGCGGAGGATAATATTTTTCCTCTAGCAAATGCAATGCTGGAGCCTAAAACTCTAGAAGAGGAAAGAAGATTGATGTATGTGGCAATTACTAGGGCAAAAGATGTGCTCTTTATTTCGCATGCAAATCAGAGAATGACTCGATGACAGCTCAAGATGAATCCTCCAAGTAGATTTTTGGAAGAAATCCCAAATGATTTGTGTAAATTTTATGATTTGAGTCAATCTCGCGCTGGTGCAGTTAGCTCTTCGATTACTGAAGGAGCTATTGTGAGGCACAAACTTTTTGGACAAGGAATCGTACTTGAGATTTGGAATAATATGGCAGTGGTAAAATTTGATAATCCAAAGTTTGGTTTGAGAAAGGTAGAGTTGAAATTTTTTTGCAGGAATGTTAGCATTTATGCCTAATATTCTTTTAAAAAAAGAGATTTTTCCCTTGCAAGTAAGGCTAAATTGACTATAAAAAAATCAGGATTATTTAGTTTCTTGGGAAAAAAATGAGACTAAGATGCTAATATTTTATTTTTTTGGATAGAGAAAATGCAAGCAACGAGTATTAAAAACTCTTTATAAAGATTATAAAAAGTCTGATTTGATCTGAGATCTTGGTAAATGGATGGGTAAGAAGTCTCAGGGATTCTAAAACCTTTTGGATTTATCGAGCTTAATGATGGTTCTTATCTCAAGAATCTACAAATTGTTTTTGAAGAACATTTGGAGAATTTTGCTGAAATTACAAAAATCAGTACTGGAAGTTCTATTGCAGTAGAGGGAAGCTTGTAGAATCTCAGGGAAACAGGCTTTTTGAGCTTCAGGCAAGTAAAGTTACTCTGATCGGTGCAGCAGATGAGAGTTTCCCTCTTCAAAAGAAGAGACATTCTTTTGAGTATTTGAGAACGATTGCACACTTGAGACCAAGAACAAATACTTTTTTTCTGCAGTATTTAGAGTGAGAAGTTTGCTTTCATTTGCTATCCATCAGTTTTTTTAATCAGAGAGGATTTGTACGAGCACATACGCCTATTTTGACAGCTTCTGATGCTGAAGGAGCAGGAGAAATGTTTCAAGTAACGACTTTGGATCTTCAGAATTTACCTAAGAACGAAGAAGGGAAGCCAGATTTTTTTCAAAGGATTTTTTTGGGAAACAGGCATCTTTGACCGTGAGTGGACAGCTAGAGGGAGAGACTTTTGCTACAGCATTTTGGGAAAGATTTATACCTTTGGACCTACTTTTCGTGCAGAAAAATTCAAATACTACTAGACATCTTGCAGAGTTTTGGATGATTGAACCAGAAATCGCTTTTTGCTGACTTGGAAGATAACATGCAACTTGCCCAAGATATGATCAAATATGTATTTTCTTATGTTTTTGGAAAAATGCAAGTGCCGAGATTGATTTCTTTGATCAGTTTATCTTGCCAGGAGTGAAAGAAAGAGCTGAAAGAGTTGGTGAAGTCTGATTTTGCCAAAGTTTCTTATACAGAGGCGGTAAAACTCCTTCAAGAATGTGGAGAAAAAGTTTGAATATGCGCCAGAATGGGGTATTGATCTGCAGACTGAGCATGAGAGATATTTGTCAGAGAAGATCTTTAATGGACCAGTATTTATCACAGATTATCCGAAAGATATTAAGGCTTTCTATATGAAACTTAATGAAGATGGAAAGACTGTAAGAGCAATGGATATGCTTGTTCCTGGAATTGGAGAGTTGATCGGAGGTTCTCAAAGAGAAGATGATTTGGCAAAGCTTGAAAAGAGAATGCAAGAAATGAATCTAAATACAGAAGATTATAGTTGGTATTTGGATTTGAGAAGATACGGTAGCGTTCCTCATTCAGGATTTGGTGTGGGATTTGAGAGGCTTGTGATGTATATTACCGGTATGGAGAATATTCGTGATGTGATTCCATTTCCTAGAACTCCAAAGAACTGTGAATTTTTAGTTATCAAGTCTGACCCCTAAGTCTAAATATCCTAGAAGACTGAAGTCAGACTTTTAAACTTTTTTCTTATGAGTATAACACTTGTGTATCAAGAGCTTCAGGATTATGATGTGCCTGCGAAAGCTCAGATTATGGTTCCTTTGCTCGAGAGAAAGCCAGCTCCTTTGATCGAAAATCTGGTCAATAAAATGGAAATCTATAGAGATAATCTCAATTTCCCAATGTTTACCTCAAGGTTTGAGTAATGTGAAATCCGCTTGAAAACTGATCTGATTATGCCAACGGTGGTAATAACTTTGGATGCATTTGATTTGGATGTTGTTTTGAGGATTTTGATTGGATATATTCATGATCATAAGATGCAAGAGATGATTCAAGGGATTTTTTTGTATCAGACTATATCGCAGGAAAGTCTTTTTGTAGATGGTGCTTTGCAGCGATGTGAGGATGAGAAGATTGAGGTCAATTTGGTCAATTTACCTTATAGAGAAAAAGGGCCATTAGGGCTCATAATGTATGGATTTATTTTATTGTCTTATTTGATGTTGATCCAGTTTAATGTACAAGAACCTTACAAATCTCAGATCCTTAGTGGGCAAAAAAACTGTTGAGGGAAGACTCAATAAGGGGAAATTTTTGAGCTTTGAAAAGTAGGAGATTTCTTACAATTTGATGATACTGGAGAAAAAGTAAAAGTTGTAAATCTGACTTTGTATCCGAGTTTTCAGGAGATGTTTGAAAAGTGAGGGGCTCAAGCATATTGTCCCAGATATAAAAAAACAATAGAGCAGGGAATAGCGGTATATCGTAAGTTTTATAGTATGGAACAAGAAAAAGGAATTTTTGAGTGATTGCAATCGAAATGAAAAAAAGAAGAATAAATCAGATTTTTTTAATTTTGTTTTTATTTGTCTAAATATGGAGAAAAATGAAATATTTGCTCATAGGAAAAACATGTGCAACTTAGACCTCTTGAAGAGAGCGATATCCCTGCTTTTGATGCAGAATGGGAATGATCCGTTGTTAAGAAAGTGTTTGGGTGCTAGTTTTTCCCTCTCCTTATGATCTCAAAAGTGCAAAGAGACGAGTGATGGAGTGAGCAAAAATCAGAATATGGACAAGAGGAATTTTTGAATTTTTTTGTAGATGATCAATTTGTCTGATGTGGAGGAATAAGTTTGGGAAATGGGTATGAAATGAAAAAAATATGCATGTCGGTTATCGAATTGGCGAAAAAAATATCGTAATATGGGATATGCCAGTGATTTTTTTGCAAACGATTGTGGATTATGCTTTTGCAAAGTATGATCTTTTGAGAATGTGGTCTAAAGTGTATAGTTACAATCCAGCTTCTGCAAAGGTAATGGAGCGTGTTGGATTTGTCCGTGAGTGAGTAGAAAGAGATGCTGTGTTTTGTCAGTGAGAAATTGCTGATGCTTGGATTTATGGATTAACGAGAAGAGACTGGGAATAAAAATCAATAAATCAGATTTTTTTAGATTTATTTTGTTATTTGTAATGAAAAAAAGAGTATTGGATTATTGGCATTGTTGGTGTGTGTGGTGATTTTGTCAGCTTGTGGTCAGGAGAGTGTTCATGAGAAACAGACAAGTCTGACTTATTCCAATTTGGTGGATACTGCATCGAGAGCACAATTGGCTCAATTGCTTGCAGATGCAGGGATTTCTGAGCAGTCGATTAGTGGCTTGATGAGCAATATTATTCATTTTAATCAAATTGCAGGATCTGGAAATTTAATTTCAGGTTTTGTCACTACGGGAACACTTGAACCAATTTATGATCAGGGTAAGATTCAGGATTTATGGGCGGAGAAGAGTCCAAATTTCATTGGATATAATTGTAGATTGACATCTTTTGATTTGATGAAGGATTTGATCAAAGTTCAGACTCCTCAGAGTTGAGATACGAGTCAATTATTTATGGATGAGGATGCAATAAACGGAGAGTCCAAGAGCATTATTTAATCAGACTGAAAAGTCAGATTTCCTTCATGTTTTTGCAGCGATTCCAACTGTTTTGACTAAAGATATTTCTGTACATTTGGCGAAGGTGCAAGATTATCGAAGAAAAAACGGCATATCTTTTCGTTAAAAAAGTCTGATTTGCAGGCTTCTTTGATTTCAGTTTGGATGCATTCTTATTTTTTTCTGAAGAAGAAAAATTATCTCTTTATAGGTCATGTAGGAGTTTTGATTCCAGCACATGATGGGCAACTTTATTTCATAGAAAAGTTAGCTTTCCAAGAGCCTTATCAGATGATCAAATTTGCTTCTCGTCAGGATTTGAGTGATTATTTGATGAACAAATATGATATCGAAAAAAATCAGCCTAACGCAAGGCCATTTGTAATGGAGAATGATCAATTGATCTCTGGATATAGAGCAAATCCAGATAATCCTGACAACTAAGTTTTTAGATTTAATACTCTTGATATGAAACAACTTCTTTATATTCATGGAGGAAATTTGACAAAGGATAACGATGAGCTTTTGAAAATTATGGCTACTCGAGAGATCAATCCTTTTTGAAGAAAAAAAGAGGCGAAGGCTGACTTTACAGGAGCGTTTACCTGAGTTTGTAGTTATTAAGCCAGAAATGCCAAATAAGGATATGGCGCGTTATAGCACTTGGAAGCTTTGGTTTGAAAAGTATATTCCTTTTTTGGAGGCGGAAAATCTGGTACTGGTTGGGCATTCACTTGGAGCAATGTTTTTGACGAAGTATCTTGCGGAAAACGAATTCCCGATTCAGATTTCTCAGCTTCATTTAGTGGCTCCGGTACTCGATGATCAGGGACTGAACGAAGGAGATAATTATTTAGGGAGATTTTGCTTATGATGTAAAATGATATTAAAAAAATATTAGTTGAAAAAGCTGATAAAATCGTTGTTCGAACTTCAAAAAGATGATCCTGTAGTTCCTTATCAGCATTCAGTGCGTATTGCATGAGAGATCAACCATGCTGAGTTGAAAATTTTTGAAGATAAGGGGCATTTTAATCAAGCAGAGTTTCCGGAGTTGATTGAAGAGATCAGGAAATAAATAATTTTAGATATGCTCGCTCAAGGTTTTCCTTTGAGCTTTTTTGATAGGTAGATCGTTATAAATTAGAAAATCTCCATTGCAAAAAAAGAGGAAAAAAACGATACACTCAATTCAGATTTTAAATTTTTTTCTTGAAAGAAATGAGTCTTGCAAATAAATATCGTCCTCAGACTTTTGATCAGATGATAGGTCAGGAGCATATTATTGATATTCTCAAGGCACAAATGATGGCGAGAGATTCTGTTCATCATAACTATCTGCTTTTTGGACCAAGAGGGACTGGGAAAACTACGACAGCAAGGCTTATTGCAAAGGGGCTTAATTGTCTGAATTTGCAAGAGGGGAATCCTTGTAATGTCTGTGATGCTTGTAAGCTGATCAATGAGGGAGCAAGTCTTGATTATGTAGAGATTGATGCTGCCTCACATACTGGAGTCGATAATATTAGAGAAGAAATTATTGATAAGGCAGTATATCCTCCGACAGCACTTCGCAAGAAAAATCTATGTGATCGATGAGGTGCATATGTTGAGTAAGGGGGCATTTAATGCACTTTTGAAGACGATTGAAGAACCTAAGAGTGATGTGTGCTTTATCTTGGCAACTACAGAATTGCATAAAGTTCCAGATACGATTATCTCTCGTTGTCAGGTGTTTAACTATAGAAAAGTTGCTCAGGAAGCAATGGTTGGACATTTGGAGAAGATTTGTAAAGCTGAGGGACTGGTTGCTTCTCATGAGGCATTGGAGATTATTGCCAATATTTCTGAGGGACATGTCAGAGATGCTGTCAAATATATTGATCAGGTAAGTATTTTTGGGAACTATTGATGAAGATAATGTTTCGAAGTTTTTGTGAGTAGCAGGAGAGGGAACCGTGAGAGCGTTTTTTTGAAAAAAATTGGAGAATGGCGACAAGAGTCAGTTTTTTTGAGCTTTTGGATCAGATTGATCAGAAGGGAATTGACCTTGTGCAGTTTGCAAAGCAGGTAATTGTCTATGCTGATCAGCATTTGCTTGAAAATATGGATTTTTATCTCAAGATTTCTCAGAAGTTGGGAGATTTGCTTGGCGTGATTAGGCGATATCCACATCCGAGAATGGCTTACAAGATTGTTTTTAATTCATTCTTTGATGGTGAAGGAGATTGCGTTGCATCTGTGCAATCAAAGACGGTTAGCAAAGGAGACAAAAAATCTGATATTCTCCCTCAGATCTCAGAACAATCAACGGAAAAAAAACAGACTTCTTCTTCTGATAATCAGCAGGAGCAGCAAGCTCATCAAGAAAAACCAGTAGAAATACAGGTTCAGGAGATGGATCTTTCCGCACTTTGGAAAAGGGTGATTGCAGGACTCAAGCCAACAGCACAGGCAAATCTTGCTGATGGAGCTGTGATTGAAAAGATCTCAGGAACTGAGGTTGAGATTATAGCAATTTCTTCGATAGCAAAAAAATGTTGTTGAATAATAAGGAAAAATGAGAAGCTTATTATCTCAGGGCTGGAAGCTGAGCTAGGACAACAGGTTTCGCTTTCACTTAAATCGATGAGCAAAGATGAATATTTTACTATGAAAAATGGGAATATAAGAAAAAGGACCTTAGATGGAGTACCATCGGTCCTTTTTGTGTGAGAGTGAGAGAAGTGGTCATCTTTGATAGATGAAGGTTTTCAAGGTCATCTACGAGGATAGCATCCTCTTCTGTCCATTCTGGATTGTAGAAGTTATTGAGTCCTCTGAGTTTTTCAAAATTTTCATAAATCTCATTTTTCCTTTCCTTGAATGTTAGACAGGTGAGCACTGCTCTGGCACTAAAGGAGAGGATATCTTTGATCTCCCTGATGAGTACCGCCTTAATACTTTTTGATTCGGTAGTACTAAAATACGACTCCTCCAAGAAGGATCCCATGCTGTTAATAAGTTGCTCCCATGAGCACATACGCTCTACAGCTAAGTCTACAGTTGTTTCCATAATTGTTTGTTTTTTTTGTTTGATACATCCTTCTTATATCTATTTAATCTTATAAGTCAAGTGGTTTTGAAAAAAATTAGCAAGTTTTGATCTAAAGGATTCGGAAATCAGTTTTCTATCTCGTTTTTTTGATTGAAATGAGGTTAGTGCTTCGGAAAGTGCCGGTATAGATTTTTCTTGGAGGAGTATCCCTGAGTGTTCATCGAGGAGTTCTGCGGTTGCGCCTTCAGCATATCATAGGACGGGGACTCCCATTAGCAAGCTTTCTGCGGTTCCGATGCCGAAGCTTTCTTTGGTGAGATTGATGAGTCATGCACTGTGTTTTGACAGTGTCGATGAGGTCTCCATGATCAAGCCATCAGGTGAAAAATGATGCTGTCTTCTGCGATAGATTTGAGATATTGAGCATCTGGTCCATCTCCAATCATAAGTAAAGGCAGCTTAAGAGCATTAAAAGTCTGAATGATGAGTTCGCATTCTCTTACGAAATTGACAAGCCTTCCCACACATACAAAGTAAGGTTTTGGAGCTGGAGAAATACCTGCAAAATAATATTCATCTTTGATTTTTGGGTAAATGACAGAGCTTTTGATATGATAAATATCTTCAGCGAGTTTTTGAGTGTATTGGCTGTTACAGATGACTTTGTCAAAGTGGGTATACTTTTAGATCCCATTTCCTTAAATATGAAGCTGTGAATTTGAAAAATTTGTTTTTTTGAGTCCTGAAAAATTTATTGAGATACTCCTCGTAGTGTGACCAGATATATTGCATAGGAGAGTGGAGGTAGAGAGAGGTTGGGACTCAAGGAATGGGAGTAATATTTTTTGCGATCGCAAAGGATGAAATTAGAATATGATCAGGTTTCCATTTTTTTATTTTGAGAGAAAGAAGTTTCATAAGGAGAGGGTAGAGTGGCATGAGATTGCGGTAATCGAGGAGCGAAGAGAGAATTGGTATTTTATGAGTTTTGGTGTAGAGAAAGAGTTTGGAAAGCCGAAGGGGGAGTGCTTGAGTAATAGCGATAGTAGCTTGAGCTTCGCTTCAAGGAATTTGTACCTTGAGTTCAGGATACTCGGAAATGAGTGTAAAAAGCTTGATTTTTACATTGCCTTGATGTTTTTTTAGTTGTGCGGAAATAAGGTCAAGAAGTACCTTATGAACACCTCAAGGCATGGTTCGGCAGTTGACGAGCGCTATTTTTGTGCATAGGATTTTTGCAGGAGATAAATATGATTTGAGTATAGGGGAATTTCTGGGATTTGCAAGGAAAAATTTTTTTGAGTACTAAAAAAAGGAGTCTAGGACTCCTATAGGGTATATTAATTTTTTTACAGTAGAGCAGTTTGATGTATGGGTTTGTGATGTCAATGCTATTTCCATTTCAGAGGGTGTTTGTTACTCATACTGATGGAGTACGATTGTCGGTGGATACTGCCATTGTATAAGAATAATTATCATCCCCAGTATCGTGATCATTTTCCCAAATTACACTTCTATTTTTATGTTCTTCGTTTTGTGCCCAGCCTCTATCAAAAACCACGATCTCTTCCTACTTCATCTGCAAAAAGATGAAATTTATGAGGAGGGAGCTGGCTAATTGTTAATTTTATACTGTCATTTCCTCCTTTTTATTCATATGTTTTTTTCTCTCTTCCAAATGTGGAAGTGCTTGGTGCGGTTCCCATGATAAATCTTCCGTCTGCATTTGCAAATCTTGTCCATCATTCTGGACAGTTTTCACTGTCGAAAGCTATTACGGCTCCAGAAGGGATTCCTTCAATTGCGTCAGTCTCTTTACTTTGAATTTTTTTCTTGAGATTTGATTCTTAAGGTTTTCAACTTCAGTAACTAAAGCATCCCAGTTTTTCTGCTGTAAGTTGATTATTGTTTGCTGGGTTTTTCTGCCTTGAGATTATAGAGGCTAGATGATGCTGCAAGGGCTCCTGCTCCTATAACTCCAACACTAGCAACAAATACAGCTCCAGATAGGATGGGCTTTCCTAGTTTTTTTGATATCGGTTTTTTTGAAGTTTCTTTCATGTTTGTATAAGGTAATCTAAAAAGCATGTGTTATTCTACGGAGATTTTGGAAAAAAAGCAAAAAAATGGGTCAGATTTTTATTTTTTTACTATTAAATTTCCTCTTGAAAAAAAGGCTTTTAGAACTTTAAGATTGCAGTATCAATTTAGCTTGAAACTGCTCTGATGAATATCGAAAAAAACTCACTCCTGCTATGAAGCAATATGTTCAGATGAAACAGGAAAAACCCAGATTGCATCTTGCTTTTTTTCGTATTGGGGATTTTTTTATGAAGTGTTTTTTTGAGGATGCGAAAATTTGTGCGAGTGTGCTTGATCTCATCATAACGAGTAAAAAAATAAAAAAATGCAGAAGATCCTATTCCTATGGCGGGAATTCCTCATCATAGCGTAGATAAGTATATTCCTAGGTTATTGGCTCAGGGCTACAAGGTAGCTATTGCAGAGCAGGTAAGTGATCCGCTTCCAGGTAAGCTTGTTGAGAAAAAAATTCAGTCGATTATTACTCCAGGAACCTTTATTCAGGAAAGTCAAAAAGAAGTTTCAAATCTGATGGCAGTGTGTGGTAGTCTCTGAAAAACAGGGAGAAGTTTATCATATTGCATGGTGAGATTTTTCTATAGGTTCATATCAAACTAAGAGCTTTTCAGATTTGGGAAAGTTGCAAAAATTTTTGTTGACTATTAGGCCAACAGAGATTATTGTAGATACTGATTTGCCAAATAGAGAGGAAATTATTAGTCCGATCCAACAGTATCTCAAATGTTTGGTTTCTGTGTATGCGGTGCCTTTTGATCCTGAGTTAACGATTAGTAAGGTATGTAAGGTTTCTCATTTGACAAGTTATGGAAAGGCATTGAGCGATGGAAGAAGTCAGGCTTTGGCTCTTTTGTTTGCTTATTTGCAGCATACCCAGCAGCAGAGCTTGACCAATATTAGTAAGATTAGTTTTCATAGCAATGAAGGTGCTGTTTTGATGGACGAAGTGACCGTTAAAAACTTGGAAATCTTTGCGTCGAGTTATGAGGCGTCTAGCCAGTATTCTCTTTTTTGAATTTTAGATACGACCAAAACTGCTGCAGGTTCTAGGCTTCTTAAGGATTTGTTGGCAAATCCTATTAATAACCTTTCAGAACTAAACTATCGTCTTTCTCAGATTGAGAAATTTGTGGAAAGCGAAGAAACCACAAGAATTCATCATTTTTTGTGAGGTTTTTTTGATCTTTCTAAGATTTTGAGTTTGATTTTGTATCGCAAGATCAATTATGTTCCCTTTGTAAAGCTTAGAACGATTTTTGAGAATGGGACTAGAAGGATTAGATGGAAAAAAATATTGTCTGAACTTGAAAAAGTTGGGAATAAATGAGGATGAAAAAAATCAGAATTATTTTTCTCTTTTGTCTTATTTGGAGCGCTTACTCAAAAGAGATGAAGAGTTGCTCGGAGATGGAGAGTATATTGCAGATGGCTTTTTCTCCAGAGGTCGATGAACTCAGGAAGATTGCCTATCATAGTGATGAGGTTTTGATGGAATATCAATCATTGCTTGCACGTGAGTCGTGAATTGCCAATATCAAACTTAAGTTTGTAATGAACCAAGGATATTTTTTTTGGAGCTTACGAGCAAAGATAGCGAAATTTTTTTGAGCAATTTTTTTACAGAAAAAAAGTTGGAAAAATCTGACTTCTGATAAGGATAAATGGGATATTCATCGTAGAAATACTTTGAAAGATAATCAGAGATATTCTAGTCCTTATCTAGAGAATATTCAGGGGATGATTATGTCTGCTCGTGAAAAGCTTAGACAACAAGAACAGTCCTTGCTCAATGAAGCAAAAAGTGTATCTTGAAAAAAATATTCTTGTGCTTGCAAAAGTTTAGTGAAAAGTTGGCGTGGTTGGATCTATTTACTTCTCAGGCTCTTTTTGCTAAAGAGAAAAAGATATATTAGACCAAGTCTCTATGCTGGAGAGGAGATAGCAATTGTATGAGGGCGCCATCCTGTGATAGAGGCATATCTTCCTAAGGATCAGCCTTTTATCCCTAATTCTTTGACGATTGGTCAGGATAAGTGAAATGAAAGCTGACTTATCCATATCATTACAGGTCCCAATATGTGAGGAAAATCAACCTTTCTCAGACAAAGTGCAATAATTGTTTTGCTTGCGCATTGTGGGCTGTATGTTCCTGCACAAGAAGTAAAAAAATCTGACTTGTTGATGGGATTTTTTTGCTAGAGTGGGAAGTTGAGATATTATTGCAAAAAATCAGTCAACTTTCATGACTGAGATGATCGAGGTTGCGAATATTCTCAACAATGCAACAGACAAGAGTTTTGTGATTTTTGATGAATTGGGGCGTGGGACTTCGACTTATGATGGTCTTGCTTTGACGAGGGCGATTTTGCATTATATTTTACAGACTTTGAAGTCAAAAACTCTTATCGCAACCCATTATCATGAGTTGATAGCGCTTGAGGAAGAAAGTCCATTGATCAAAAACTTTTCAGTTTCTGTCTATGAGACCAGTAAGGAAGTTGTTTTTATGAAGAAAAATTAGTGCTTGAGGTGCGAGTAAGAGTTATGGAGTTGATGTGGCAAAACTTGCAGGGATTCCGCAGCAGATTTTGCAGGAGGCGAGCTTTTTATCTTAAGAGTTTAGAGTCTGATTCTAAAAACGAAGGGATCTCATCCATTGCATGCAGTTCCTAGTATGTTATTCCCTGCACCTGTGGAAGATATCAAAGATAAGGCAAATTTTCAAAAACTAAAAAAACGCTTTTTGGAAGAGGTCGATTTGGATAAAATTAGTCCACTCCAGGCTTTTGCAGATCTTGTATAAGATTAAGGGAGATTTGTAGAATCTAATATTTTTGAGCCACATAGCTTAACTATGTGGTTTTTTTATTTAACAAAAAATGAGACATATTGTCTCTTACTCTATTGTTTAAATTCACTCTGGGAGGGGTGGGATTCGAACCCACGACCTTGTCCTTAAGAGGGACCTGCTCTACCAACTAAGCTACACTCCCAAAAACCTTTTCACGGCTTTTTACTATATAAAATTTAACCAAAAAAATGCAAGAGAAAAATATAGCATTTTTGACTTTTTATTTGAAATGGGGGGAAAAAAAGTGTATAGTTAAGTCAGGTTTTTTATTTTTTTCAAAGGACGACATGGTCTTTGGACTTTGTATAGCTATATTTTTTGGCTTAATTTTTGGATCGTTTTGATCTGTGATCTTGTCGAGGTGGGGGGATGCAACGACATATCAACAGGCAAGTTCAATCCTCTGGTGAAGGTCTGAATGTCCTCATTGCAAGCATCGTTTGCAGGCTTGGGATTTAGTGCCGCTTTTTTTAGTTTTCTTTTTTTCAGGGGAGAAAGTGTCGTTATTGTCACAAAAAAATTTCTCGACTTTACCCGATTTTTGGAGCTTGAAGTGCTATTATTTTTTTGGACTCTGCTATTGGTACTTGCAGAAAAATAGGAACTTGAGAAATGCTTTTCTGGATCGCAAATGGTTGGATTTTGTGGTTGCTTCTTGTTTATGATGTACTTTGGTATGAGGTACATATTCCTCTGGTTATTTTTTTGGGGGAGTTTTTGATTGCTGTTGCGCTAGGATTTTGAATTTTTGATTGGTCGATATTGGTAGATGGAATCTGGTTTTTTTGCTTTCTTTTTTTGAATGTATTGGTTGGCGAAAAGTACTTGTTCATGTTAAGTATGGGTTAAAAGAAGAGGGAATTGGATTTTGAGATGTTATTATGGCTCCTTATTTGGGACTTTTTGCTTTGAGCTGGGATGCCTCAGGGAATGCTTATAATTGATAGAATGATGGTCTTTGTCTTCTTTTTTTGATGATTAGTGGAGCTATAGGGCTCGTGCGATATGGCTTTCAAAAATAAACTGTGGAATAAAAAAAGCATCTTTTTGACGAAAAAAAGATGGCAGATCAGGCGGTACCGTTTTTACCAGCAATGATCTTGGGGATGGTTGTTGTTTTGGTAGCTCATGAGTGGCTTTTTTTAAGGTGTTTGATTTTTAGTGATGCAAGGAGAAAAAAATAAAAAAATCAGGTTTTGGAGTCGATTGGTTATTTCGAGTCTGCTTTTTTTCTATCTTTTTTTTCTTAATCTTTTTGTGATAAAAAGATATTTTGACAGCGGGACTTTTTTTCTCCTTTTTTTGATTTGGCTTTAGGATTTCTCGCGATTGAGAAAAACCTCTTTTGATAGGAAGAATACTTTTTGAGTTTTTGTTGGTTTGATCGATTCTCTTAATTCTTTTTTTTGCCGATTTGGAATTGGCAAACGATTTTTGGCTGTGATTATTTCAGTTTGGGGTTGTGTTGGATTGCGATATCAGCAAAAGATTAATCTCAAATCATTTAGAACATTTCAGACCCGAGACTATTTTTGCATCAGGGAGTGGGGTTTTTAATGACCATTTTCAGTTTGATCTTTGGTTTTGCAATGCTTGGGAATTTTTCAGACGCTGCCGTTTAGTTGTTCTGAAGTTGAAAAATTTAACTCAACGTTTTCAGTTGATCTCTTTTTCAAAAATCAAGAAGTTGAAAAAAACTGATTATGAAGAAGGGTTTCTCTCAAATTTGGGAACTCGTATTAAGCGTACTAAAGATCTTGTCTGGGATAATGTCCTTGAAACTCAGAAGGAGCTTAATCATCAGGTTTGCTTGAGTATGTACAATCAGCTTCAAAAAGTCTATCAACTTCCGGCTTTTCAGATTGCTTTTTTGGTAGCGTTGTATATGTTGAGTTTCTGAGTTATGAGGTTTATCCTCAAGATTATAGCGGGAATAGGAGTTTTGATTTTTTTGGATGCTTATGAAATGCTGAGTTTATCAGAAAGTAACTCGCGATATCTCAGTTGAAACGATAGAATAATTTTATTTTGAAGTGCGAGATGATCTCTACATTTTCATCGCTACAAGGATTGCTAGAGCAGATGCCTGAACTCTTTGCTCAAATGCAAGAACTCATTCCAAAAAGAAAGGAAGCTTGCAGTTGCGGTTTCTTGAGGAAGTGATAGTATGCTGTTGGCGTTTCTTGTTCAGACTTTTCGAGAAAAACCAAGGACGAAATCAGAATTTTTCTTTTTCTTTTTGCATTGTAATCATAAGGTGAGAAGAGAGAGTGATGATGAGCAAGCATTTTTTTGCAGGATTTTTTTCATCAGTATAATTTTTGTTGTTTTTTTGAAAGAGTGGAGAATACTAGTGCTAATGAGGAATCTTTGAGATCTCGAAGGTATGAACAGTTTTCTAGATTTATGAGAGAGGAGTCAATTGAAGCCTTGCTGACAGGGGCATAATTTAACGGATCGTATTGAAGGAACAGTGCTTAATATGCTTCGTGGGTGTGGTATTAAGGGATTTGTTGGTATGAAAAGGGTTGAGGAGCATATTTTTGCTTGATGGGAAACAGGTTTTGCGCCCCTTGCTATGATTGTCAAAAGAAAAGATCCAAAAATCTGGTTGAGGACTTTGGTATTCCTTATTTTTCACGATAAGAGTAATGACGATAATTCGGTTTCTAAGAGGAATCTTATCAGAAATCAGTTTTTTTATCTCCTTTGGCAGAGCATTCTTTCGGAGATGATGGAGAAAAGGGCTTTTTGGCATTCTCGAAATCTTGTTTATCAGCATCTGGAGCAGCAATTTTTGGATAAGCATCTATTTTTTTACAACCTTTGAAACTCAATCCTTATCGGTGAGCAAGTCAAGGTTTTGAGTGGTGTTTGCCTGAGTGATTAGAGCTGGAAAAAAATCTCTTGGTGGGGTAGTGTCTGCGCTTAATATTAATCTTTCTCAAGGGGAATATTTGGAGTTATGTAGAGGGCTCAAAGAGTCCAGTGATGGGTATTGGTCTTTTGGGAGGGCGGCAAATTTTTTTGTTTCGCATGGAAAGAAGTATTTTATTAAGGCAAAAAAAGGCGTTTTGGGAAAAAGAGTTTGTCCTAGAAAAAAAGTGACTGAAATCTGAATTCAGACTTTTTGGTCTTTATCAGATTGAGGTGTGAGAGGAGCTCTTGTGAGCAAAGATTCGTTTTGCTAAGCAGGGAGATAAATATCAGGGAAAAAGCCTCAAAAAAAGCGAATGCTTAATCAAAAAAATCCCTATTTTTTTCGAAGAAATGCACTTCCTCTTGCAGAAAAAAAGAGGGAAAAAAATTATACTCGTATGGAAACCAGAAATGTTGATTTTTTTAAAACATTGAAAAAAATATCGCTTTGCGTTATTTACTTCGTAAAAAAATATCGCTTCATGTTATTTACTTCGTAAAAAAATATTGAGAATTTTTTTAACTTTTGTTTGTTGGTACTATGGAGCTTTCACAAGTTATCAGTCAGATTACGCTTTGATATACTCATCTTTTTGGAAAAGATAAGTTTCTGGACAGGGTATGAGACAGCAATCATTCACTGGAGTTTGATTATTGGTTGAGGATATCTGATTTTTTTCTCTTTGTTTTTTTCTTCCTTTGCGAAAGTGGTCAAAAAGAGCAAAAAAAGCTGACTTCAGAAGTCGTTGGTTACTCAGATCGATGAGATGATCTTTTTGCTTGCCAGTATCAGCATCAGCATATTGATCTTCAAGCACTAGGAGGAAATCCTCATATAGCACTTATGAGATCGATATTTGCTGAAGGAAACTGCGATTATATCAAAAGTAGCAAAATGATCCTCGAAAATATCCGCAAAGTTGAGCAACTCCTTTCTCAAAGGGTGATTAGCGAGGAGAGAGAAAAGGCATTTCAACGTGATTTGAGGAAGTTTGCTATGGTGAAATGATTGGAAATGTTTTTTTGAGAATTATTGTTGGAATGGGGACATTGGGAATTGGTTTGATTTTTTTAAGCTCGAAGAGAGCTTTTTTTAGATTTTAAGAAATTAAAAAGCTTTGTAAGTAAGTGTTGGTATTGTTAAAAATTGAGTGGGATAATTTTAGATAACTCTTTTTTTTGAAAAAAATAAAAAAACTGACACTTTTTTTAGTATCAGTCATTTAGAAATAAGTTTTTACTTTTCGCTATCTCAAGCTTGATCATCAAGAAATACTGTAAAGTCTATAGGATTTTTCTTTAATTTCTTTGAGTTGATCTTCTAAGAATTTAATTTCCTTAGAATGATAATTTAAAAATATGTTCTTTGTTTGGTTGGTTTTTTTCTCTAGTGTAATTTTTATAGGCTTTCTGTTGATCTTCAATAGCTTGTCCAACAAAGGAAATAAGCTTAGTATTGAGTTCATCGTTTGTGATCCCAAGAGAAAGTCCTTTTTTTGAGATGTTTTACGAGGGCTTCTTTAAAGGTTGTAGTATCGGGATATTTGTCAGATTTTGTGAAGCAATCAATAATATCGTTCATGCAAGCTTCCTTTTTCTAAAAACAGAAAGTTTTTTTTCATATCTTGTCGTATCTACTCCAAGATCTTGTGCCTTTTTGATATCTTGCTTTTACCCATTCTGATCGCATTGTATTTTTTTAATTTTTTTAAGACTTTGCATCTTAGATTTAATTTCTTCAATTGCAGCTTTTTTTGTTCTTCAGTGCGAGTTGGGTGGAGGAGTTCTTTAAGTTGCTTACTTGTTAGAGATCCCATCTTTATTGGATTCCTTTTGTGAGTTCCTTCCTTTATGTTGTTTAGTTTTTTTCCATGGCGATAATGAATATAAAAATATAAAAAAACATGAGATATATTATAATTATTTTTTTATATTTTGTCAATCTTTCTTGAACTTTATGTATTTTTTTACGATTATTCATTATTTTGGCTTGTTTTTTTGTTCTTTTTGAGTATAAGCGGAGAGGACTTAGTTTTTTTAATTTTTTTGTCCTTTTACTTTTTAATTTTTTTCAAATGCAGAGGAAAAACTCTAGTTTTTTTGGTTTGCTTGGACTAATGGGTGTGCTTGTTGTTTTGGCCTATGCTGCAGGACAGCAATCAAAACCGATTGTCAGCAGAGCAGACTAATTTTAATGGATATCAGTCAGAGAATCATGCGAAGCGTTTGACTGCACAAGTATGGGATGCTACCATGAATGCGCTGACTACTTGGGCAAAAGAATCATGAATCGAGACTTCAAGTACATGGAAGTGTTCCTGGGTATCCAGATCTTACTCAAGAACAACTTTCTTTTTTTCAAACCTTCTATCAACTCAGCACAATAATGCGCTTACTGCTCAGATGCGAGATGGATTGCTCAATAAATTGACTACAACGATCACAAATCATGAGATGAGATTGAGGGCGTTAGAAAATAAGCCTGTAGTTAAAAAAATGGTTCTTGTGTAGGAGAGTATCAAGATGGTACTACTTCTGAGGTTCGTGGTAAAAAAAGGTTCCTAGAAGCGAGATTCAATGTAAAGAATTTCGTTAGGAATCATCCTGGTCTGATTCATCCTACAGAAGCATGTGATAAAGCTTTGATTGGAGAGGAGTATGCTGCTGAAAAATCAGGGAGGAAGATCAAATCAGAATGATAAAAACTTATATGTATGTGTGGTACCAAGATGGAGATTTCTTTAATGCAAGTTCAGAGTGTCTTACAAGGAATTTAGGATCTAATGGAAGATGAGGTAATCGCCTTGGATTAGATTTTGATAGCTGTCGTTATTCTTGTTCAGGAAGGTTTGCAAGCAACACTAGATTTTGTGAGACTGTGACTACTCCAATTAAAAAAAGTTGTTCTGATTTGAATGAAACAGCTTGTAAAGTAAAATCAGGATGTACATGGAAACAATAATATTGTTCATATTTACCCTAGAGACTTTGTGCTCTGGGGTATTTTTTACGAAGTAAATAACGCAAAGCGATATTTTTTACGAAGTAAATAACGCAAAGCGATATTATTTACAAAGTAAATAACGCAAAGCGATATTATTTACAAAGTAAATAACGCAAAGCGATATTATTTACAAAGTAAATAACGCAAAGCGATATTTTTTTGATTTTCTATTTTTTTGACAAAAAGAAAAAAATCTGACTATAATCAGGATTGATCCTGGTTTTTTTGATGAATTTAGGAGAAATCAGAATTTTTATCTTTTGAATACAAAACAAAAATGTTGAATTTGTGGAACACAAGAAAAAAGAAGCTCGCAAAAGATCTCAGACCACTCAAGAGCAAAGAGAGAGAATCGTTTTTTTAATGCCAAGGTGCAGTTATTGGATGTGAGAGATGGAGAAAAGAGCTCTTGCAATTCTCAATCCAGTACAGGCCGGAGAATTTGGGATCAATCTCAATGACAAAGTCGAGCTTAGAAAAGCTAGTGGAGAGACTTTCGTTGTTGATGTGATGATTTCCTCTCAAATTAAGGCAGGAAATGTTGCTGTATATGCAGATGTGCTAGACAAGATTAGCTTGTCTGATGATGAAGTGGTTTCTGTAAAATTGGTGCAGGCTTCAACGACTTCTTATGAGGCGATTAGAAAGAAGATGAGAGGAGAAGAAATTAGTTATGATGAGATGTTTGCGATTATTAAAGATATTTCAGAGAATAAGCTTGATGATACGATGATGACTTACTATGTGGCATCTAGTTTTTTTCTATCCAACGACTGATGAAGAAATGTATCAAACTGCAAAGGCGATGGCTGAATGTGGAGTAATGTTTAAGTATCCAAAAGGGTGAAATTATTGCAGACAAGCATTGTATCTGAGGGGTGCCAGGAAATGAAACAACGATGGTGTTGATCCCGCTTATTGCAAGTTTGGGTATTAAGATTCCAAAGAACTTTTCTAAATCTATCACCTCTCCAGCGGCAACAGGGGAGTGTGTAAATGTGCTTATGGATATCAATTTTGACAAAAAAAGGAATTGAGAAATTGGTCGAAGATCAGAATTGTTGTCTGGTTTGGGGAGGTGCTTTGGATTTGGCGCCTGCAGATGACAAGTTGATCAAAGTGCAATATCCTCTCTCTATGCAATCAAGAGCAAAGGTGGTAAGCTCGATTATGGCCAAAAAATATGCTATGGGAGTGACACATTCGCTCATTGATATTCCGGTTGGTCCGACTGCCAAAGTTACCACAATGGAAGAAGCAAAAGATTGGAAACAAAAGTTTGAATATGTGGGAAAAAAACTCTGAATGAAAATGTCGGTTGAAATTACTAAAGCGGATGAAGTAATTGGAAATGGTGTTGGAGCAGTTATGCAGGTGCGTGAAGTCCTCAGAATTCTCCAGCAACATCCACAGAGACCAAAAGATTTGGAAGATAAAGTGATCCATTTAGCCGCAAAGATTATTGAATCTGTTGGTATGGCAAAAGGGAAAGAGGCTCTCGAATTAGCGAAACATCAGCTTGTTTCTGGAAAAGCTTGGGAAAAAGATGAAAGCAATTATCTCAGCTCAGAAGGGTAATCCAGAGGTTACTAGTGAAACTTTAGTGCTTGGAAAGCACACTTATGATCTGCTAGCAACTCATGATGGAAAAGTTAAAATCTATGGACTTGCATAAAGTGAATGCAGTATGTAGAAGACTTGGTTGTCCAATTATCAATGAGGCAGGAATGTATTTGCACAAGAAGACTGGAGATAAGATCAAGAAGGGAGAAGTAATTGCTACGCTTTATGCGCTTGATGAGACTAAGCTGGCGTTGGGAATTGAACTTTTGAATGAAAAAGAATCCTTTTTGAATATTAGAATTTGAAAAGGATTTCTCTTTGAGTAAATTAAAATAATAGAAAGAAGTCAGAATTCATCTTTTTATTGCTAAATTATTTGTTGATTTATGCTAATAGAATAATAATTTTGACTTCGTTTTTTTAGTTTATTTTTTTGATAATAATGCGGAAGAGGGGGCTAATGTGAATTTTTGGAGCAATGGTGGCATTGGTCAATGTTGGTTTTGCTGCGGACTATACGATCAAAAAAACTACGATGTGAATATGGAGCTCAGAACTGATGGTTCAATGCTGGTCAATGAGACGATCGATGTTAATTTCTCCGCGCAAAAAGCATGGAATCCTCAGGAAAAATTACTACCAAAAAAATCCAAATAATGGAAGAGTTGTGAGTATTTCATCTCCGATGGTTGAGTGAGATAAGTTTTCAGGTAAGCAGAGAAAAGGATATGTTTAAGTTTAAAAATCTGAGATCCGAATGCGACTGTTTATGGAGATCATAAGTATCGTATTTCGTATGTAGTAGATAATGCGATTGTGAGCTTTGGAAGCGGGGCTTGGCAAGAACTGTACTGGAATGTAATTGGTACCGAGTGGACTACTTCCATTGACAAGGCATATTTTTCCCTCAAATTGCCAAAGGATTATGTGAGTAATGGCGATAGATATTATGCTGTCCGAGGAAATAATGGTGAAAGAAAAAAAGAAAATCTGATTTTTTTGATCTTGTTTGATCTGAGGAGTTTAGATGAAATCTAGAACAGTATATGAGGGCAGGAGAGGGGTTGACTGTGTATGTGCCTTTTGCGAGTGGATATTTTGAGTTTCCTGAGGATTATAGGAACTATTTTGAGCAAAAAGTTCAGATTCCTGGAATGGTTATGGAGCAGAGTGATCAACGCAATTGAGCTTATATTGGTTTTGTACTTTCTTATTTGAAGAATCCTGGGGTCTGCCTTTGTCTTTGTGGATTGATTTTGTATTGGGCTATTTTATGGGTTCCCTATCTTTTGTTAAGAAAAAAAGTATCTCTTTGGAGGTTGAAAAAAACTATTGATCGCTTGAGATGGTATCATATAAAAAAATCTCTTACTATTGTTCAGTATGCAATTTTTACCTTCTTTTTTTGAGGTATTTTGCTGTTATTTGTGCTACGCACCTTTCATTATATTAGTGAAATAGATACTGCAATTGTCCTTGGTCTTCATTTGATAATCGGTTTTTGATGACTTTGCTTTTGTTAATTATAATTATAAGTATAAAGGTAAAAAAAGCCTATTATTCCATATTACTTACCTCCAAAAGATTTAGATATTTATGCTTTGTTTGCTTTTTTTCTGTTAAACATGGTTTATCAAAAGATTTTGTTGCTCCTATATTTTTTTATATTGGGCTTCTCAAGGAAAAAAATTACTATTTCTTATAAAGAAAAGAAGCGTGGATTTTGGACTCTTTTGATATTCCTATGTTTTTTTTCAAGAAAAAAACAATATTGCAAAAAAATGATAATAATTTTTTTCAAAAATTAGTACCAGATGAGATATTTAGTTCATTTTTTTCTGAAATCGTTCTCAGATTAAGTTGAGTCATGAATTTATTAGCAATATTTATAAAAAAATTACTTTACTAGAAGATCAGGTTGATGGATATTATAATGAGGATATTTATCTTGAAACGAGGGAAGTTTGAGGATTGTTTTATTATACGACATTAAATTCAGAGGGAAGGTCTCTCTATGATCAACTTAGAGGATTCAAATATTATTTGGAAACTGTTGAAAGACCTCAGATAGAGCTCCTTTTGAAGGATGATCCAGAATATATCAATAAAAATCTTGCCTTGGATTGTACTCTTTGGACTTCAAAATAAGCTTGCAAAAACAGATTGAAGATTTGATGCAACAAACTATACAACAGTGGGGGAACAGGAGATTGAGATTTGTCGGCTATGAAGATAATGACAGGCTTAACTTCTTGTGTATATTCCAATGACCATGAACCTGTTTCTTCAAGTAGTGACCATGATTCAGATCGAGGAAGCGGCGGCGGCAGCTCAGGTAGTTCTGATAGCTGAAGTTCAGGTGGCTGAGGATGATGAGGGGTGGAGATAGTTGGTAAAATGATTTATTAGATTGAGCTCAAGAATTGATTTCTTGGGCTTTTTAAAAATAAAAAAATATCGCTTTGCGTTATTTACTTCGTAAAAAAATCAGATTTATTTCTCTTGATTTTTTTGTTTCTATATAATTATATACTACTTTGTAATGCAAGGTAGTATATTTTTTTATTTTGAGGCTGTGAATGATGTATGAAAATGATAATATTGCAGTGCAGATGAGGAAGTGAGTGTTAGAATATCTGATCTTGCTGATTATTAGTAGAGGAGAGGTATATGCTTCGGATATCATTGCTCATCTCAAGGCTTACGATCTGCTGATCGTCGAGGGACGCTGTATCCTTTACTCTCTCGTCTCAAAAAAAGATCAGCTTTTTGACTTATTCTTGGGTTGAGTCAACGAGTGGCCCTCCGAGAAAAATACTATAAGCTGACGAGTAATGGTCAGCAAGTAATGCAGAGAATGGAGCAAGTATGGAATCAGTTGAGTAGTGCGGTTTCAGCTATTCAGACAAAGAATGAATCAGATTTTTTTAATCTTTTAAAGATGAAGAACGGGATTGTGCATATTTTTTTAGTTTTTTTATTGATAGGATCATGAAAGAATTGGTAGTAAATGATAAAGTTTTTAACCTTAAAAAAAGATGTTTTCAAATTTCTTCATGATTATTTGGAGAGGATTAACACTTTTGTAAGGAAAAATCAGATTGATACAGAACTTTATCAGGATATTTTGCAAATTTTTGAGGATAAGTTGAGTCTTTATGAAGATGCAAGTGCAATTTCTCAAAAAGAGGCTATTCAAATTGTAAATGAACTTGGTGAGCCTGAGGAGATTTTTGCTGAGAGCCTGGAATATGCAAAAGAAGATAGTGTAAAATCGTCTCCAGTGGATATTGAAAAAGAAAAGAAATCTGATTCAGGATTGCATTCTTTTTTTATCAAAGACTTCAGGATTCAGGACGATCTAGACCTCAGGAAAGTGCTTTATTGCTCTGAGTGTATGCGATGTTTGCACGTAAACTTGGTATCAATGTGTGGATTTTGAGAGGATTATTGTTTGTCGGATTTCTTTTTGGGATTGCGAGATCTTGTTTGACTTTCTTTTGCCTGTCTATTTTTTTATTGGCGTTTATTTTTCCGAGGACAGAAAAAGAATTATGGGAATAGGTCAGTATTAAATTATTTTTTTGACTCAGATTTGGGACTTTAGGTTGATTTTTTTGTTAATGGATTGCGCTTTGTTTGGAATTTACTTATTGATGGACTGCCAAAGGGAGCCTCTCTTTGTAGTAAGGTTTTTTTGTGTAGCTTGGAAGATTGTAAGATTTATGGTTTTGGTGGTTTGGTGTCTTGCAATGTTTTTGGCTTATTGTAGGACTTGGTGCTTGATTGTATTATTTGTTTGCAGGATTTGTTCGTAGTAATATTGATGTGACCTCGTTTTTTTCCCTAGCGTGATGAAGTGAGGAGTGATTTTAGGACTCTTGTCTGCAGGAGGATTCTTGGCGGTTGGCTTGCAAGCTTTGTTGAGGGAGGAAATCAAGTCTTGGATTCTGATTTCATCGCTTGTTTTGTGAGCTGGAGCAATGAGTATTGCAGCAGTGAGTATTGTAGATGTTTTATCCTATCTAAAAAAATCCCTATAAAGTAACGATTCAAAAAGGAACTTACTATTCCTATCTTGGATCAAAAGCAAGCTTTTCATATTTCTGTGGAAGGTTTAAATGATGAGTTAAATGATCTAAGACCTAATCTTGATTTGCTTCATTATTCAAATGTTTATAACTTTTTTCCAACAGATGAAAAGGATATCAGAGTAGTTTTTTTAACTATGATATTCAGGCAAAAAAACAAAGAAGATCCCAAGCTGATCCAGATAAAGGATAATCTCAATACTCCAGTGATGAATCTTTCTGGAAATAATATGAATCTCCAACTGTTTAAAGATCAATTGTTTGCTCAGAGGACACCGTTTTTACCAATGGGGGTAAGTGTGGATTTATATATTCCAAAGCATCTGAAGTTTGATTTTTCTTCTCAAGGTAGTGAATATTATTATTCAAACTTGAAGAAAGCCTGATCGATTTTCAAAATATCTAGGATATCTTCCTTGTGCAGGAGTCATTAGTTATCAATCTGTTTCAAATGCTTTTTATTGTGATGTAGCGATTTCTCCAGCAATTAAGAAAGCTCTCATTGAGCAGCAAATAGAAACCTATGTTGATACCGTTGCTCCGTTTATAGGTAAAAATTGGGAATATAGCTTTATGGACGAAGGAGATAATCAATACTGGAAATTGCATAGTATGAGATGGATTGATGATCACTATCTTCTCGTTAAACTTTCGGATCAGTTTTTTTAATCTGTTTGTCAAGGTAAAGGTAGATTTGGACAAAAAAAGGAAGTCTGATTCTCAAGGAGGTAGAACTTCAAGATATCGAACAAAAAGGGGCTAATGAATGCACAGAGAATTAAGGCTTACGATAAATTAGATCAGCTTTCTGGTTTTTAATCTTGATATGCAAGATGAGGAACAGGAACTTTTGAGTAAGATTGCTGAGCTTGAGAAGAAGCTTGATCATTTGAGAAATGAAGAATAAATAAGACCAAGGATTTTCCTTGGTTTTTTTGATTATTAACTTCTCTTGACTTTCTGTCAAAAAAAGTGTATGGTTGATTTTTGTAAAAACAAAAAAATAAATTTAAATCTTATCGATATGGAAAAAGAAACAAGTTTGTTTAACGAAGCTTTTGCTTTGTTTTGAGAAGTATGGTTCATCCCTTGGGATGATTTGGGAGAATAGTGAGATTCGAGACCATGTCTGGTCTGAGCTTTCAGGTCTTGAAAAAAAGATTTGAAGCAGGGAAATGTAGAGATCATAGATCTCTGTAAACGGTCTTTGAATGATCTTAGGGCATTCTTGGCTGGGTATGCGTTTAGGCAAAGTCTTCCAAGCTTAGTAGCAGAGGAGTCTCTCTATGTTCATATTGGAGAAGATACTTATCCAGATCTATCCCGTCCTCGTTGGAAGATGGATAGCCTGATAGCTTTGTTGGACGCTATGATCTCTAAAATGTCTCCAGCGGCACTTAAGGCAGCTCTGTCTGCTCGTGAACAGGCTATTTCGGACTTTGCCCGATCTTTGAAGTTTGGCTTATAAGCTTTTCCTTTACATTTAGAGGGAGGGGATGTCTTGTGTCTCACAGGATGTCCCCTTTTTTTGATAATGAAAAAAAGAAAGAAGTCAGACTTCTCCCTTTTTTATTGATATTATTTATTGTATGATGGTTGCATTTGCAAAGTTTATCCAAGCGCTATCCAAGATTTGGAATACAAAAGTTTTGTTTCCTACGGTTTTGACGAGATGATTTTGCTCCAAGGTTATTGAGTTTTTCGCTAGCTGGGCATTCGTAGATGATCAGTGCTGGGGAGGTTTGCAAGAGGTCTTTATTTTTTTATGAGCGATAACTCTAAGACCGTAGCTACATTTTACACCTTGTTCTTCAAAGGATTGGCTTGGAGTAAACGCTTCATAGGCGATATTCATAGAAGGTAGTGTGATGCTATATCCGCCTCTGTTTGAAGTATAGGTAAAGGTTTTTTTCTGTACTTGTTGGAAATTGAGGAGTGTTTGGGTTAAGAGATGTTGTTTTTTTGATGTAGTTGTGGTTGTTTTTTTGTTCTTCTTTTTGTTGTCTGAGCTTGAGGTTCTTGTGTTTGAGTTGGAAGTGAGCTTGTTTTTGATGTCAAGGAATGTTAGTTGATCCGGTTTTGAAAGATCGAAGTTTGCTTGGCATGTGAAGAGTTTTTTTCTCAGCTTCCTTGCATAGTAATTTGGAGATTGTCGTTTGTTTTTTTGAGTTGTATGTGAGCTAATATGGTTGAGACCATTGTCTGTTCCAAAGGCAGGTTTTGATTCCATGTTGAGAAACAGCCTTTGCTATTAAATTTGGAGTTGCTAGTGTAATCAGATTTTTGATTTTGTCTACTTCTTGGGCATCTGCATCGTGGATAAAAATATCCTCGCCAGTTGTTGTTTTGGAAGAAATATGATCAATTTTTCTAGCGTGTAGAAAGTATCTCCGTTGATAGAAGTGGTGGTTCTAACTGCAGTCGTTTTGAATGTTTGAGTTAGCTGTTGACAGTTGGTATCTCCTTTGTTATTACAGTTGAAAAATGAGATCGTTGTGATTTTGTTGTTTTCAAGGTTTTGGATCTGGATTTGATCATTATCTCCAGGATTTCCAACAAAAGTATAGTTCTCTAAAAATTCTGATCAGAAATAGAGTCCTGCTTTTTGCAATATAGAGCCCCTTTGATGTTACTGTTGTATTAGGTAGTGGATTTTGCTCTAGATCTTGGGTTGTTTGTGTCCCAATAGTTTCTACTTCTACGAGAGGTTTTCCTTGGTAAAATGCTTCAATTTTTCCAATAATTTGCACTGTTCCTGTAAGGTTATTGGTATAGTTTGCAAGTGCAATTTTACTACTTTTTAGTAAAAAGACTTCTCCACTTAGTGTCGTAAGGGTATGGGTATAGTTGATAAGATCAGAATTATCTTGCTTGAGGATCCCTTCTTCTTGTATCTGTGAAGCGATGCTGTATCCCGTATTTTTCTATGCTGTTTTCTGGCGTAGGAATGGTGATATTCCAGCTTCACATCCAAAGATAATAAGCTCCTGCTCCTATTATGATCAGTAAGAGAACTATGATAATCCAGAGTTTAGAGTTGTTTTCGGGCTTTTTGGATTGTTCTGATTGTCCCTGAAGAAAAATCAGCTTTTTTTGATGGCTTTTTGGTGAAAAAAAGTCTTGATGTGGAGTGCTCATTTTGAATATTGGATGAAAGAATAAAAAGCTTGTTACACAAAAAGATAATAAAGAAAGAAATCTGATTTTCAAGGGTAGATTTTTTGAGATTGACATTTTTTTGAGAAAAATGAGCTCGATTGAATTTCTGTTTTTTTCTTGTAGGAAAAAAACGACCTCGAGAGTGAGGTCGTCTTTTATAGTCTGAATTTTAAACTTTTTTTAGTTTTTTTCTTCGCTCCATAAATGAGGTGAAGAGTTTCTTTGATAAATGGAACATTGAGAGCAAGGGTTAGAATTGCAGTCAAAACGATCATATATCCAAATCCTTTAAACATATTGATTCCAAAAAGCAAAGAGCAAAACTCAGATAAGAAGTGTTGAAATTTGACCATCTCTAATTGCTGATCGACTTCTATTTTCTGCTGCGTTGATTGCAGAGGTGAGTGATTTTTCCTTCTTGTACTTCTTCATTCATTCTTTCAAAGATGAGGATGTTGGCATCAACTGCCATACCGATTGAGAGAATGATTGCTGCGATACCACTGAGGGAGAGCGCATAATCAATAAGTTTGATGATAGCAAGGAGGATAGTAAAGTAGAAGATGATAGTAAGAGTGGTTACTAGAGCTTTTCTCCATCCGTAGATAAAGAATATGTAGAGAATAATTGCCAATGTTCCAACAAGTGTAGCGATTAATGCACCTCTAAATGCGCTATCTCCAAGAGATGGAGAGACTTTTTCTTCTTGCATAAGTGTAAGTGGTGCTGGCATATTTCCAGAGTTGAGATTTTCTGCTACAAGACGAGCTTGAGTTGAGTCAAAACCTCCTGAGATTTGAGCTCTACCATCACAGATGGCATCTTGGATAGTTGCTGCGGTAGCGATTTCTCCTCCGATAAAGATAGCCATTTGTCTATGAATATTTCCTTTTGTAATTTGACAGAAGAGTTCTTTTCCTTTTTCATTGAAGCTGATGCTTACAGTAGGTTCTCCTCCAACTTGATTTACAGATGCTTGAGCAAGGGTAAAGTATGCTCCATTAAGGATTGCACCGTCATTACCTTTTGGCTATGATCCATTCTTGTCGATTGTTTACAAATACTTCTTCAATTACATAAGTAGCGGCTGTTGGATCTTTTTGGAGAAGTCTAAAGAATACAAATCCTTCGATATCTTTTTGAAAGATTGAGTCCACTGTAATTTGCTGAGATATACACTCCACTGAGAACCTGAGACACTTCACCTGTTGCAATACTATCAAGTAGATTTTTTTATTGTTTTGGTAGATAGTAGGGAGTTGATCAAGAGTTCCGTGAAGAAGATTTGCTGTGATTCCATCTCAACCTTTGTTTTCGTTGTTTGCAATCATTTGATCAGGATTTGCAAGTGCTTCTGCTCTAAGAGATTCTGCTAGGGCTCTTCTTTGAGCGATAGTCTCTGCATTTTTTTGCTTTATCATTTAAGAGTCTGAATTCAAGTTCAACTGTCTTACCAATCATTTTTTTGCTTGGTCAAGATCTGCAACTCCACCAATTTCAACTACGATTTGAGTTTCATTGTTGAGGTTTTTGAGTGTAAGCTTTGTAATCACTTACTCCAAGTGCAGAGATTCTTGCATCGATATTTTTGATGATAATAGCTTCAATATTTTTCTTTACTTGGGCAAGTTCTGCAGATTCGTTTGCTCAGTATTGTTCATCATACTTGCTATAGTCAATCTTGTAAACGAGTTTAGTTCCTCCTGAGATATCAAGTCCCTTTCTAAAGTTTGAAAGTCCATTGAGTGTCAGATTTCGATCTCTTTGAAGGGTCTGTGTATTGAAAGTTCTTCCTACAAAAAGGACAAAAAAACAGACTTGTAAGGAAGATGCTTCCTAGGATAATCCCGCTTTTACTAAAAAAAGTTTTTTTCATACTTTTTTTTCCATGATAAATGATAAAAGATAACGCTCCCACTATATACTTTTTGACAATAAAATACAAGACTTTTGCTTGTATTCTTGAGGAAAAAAAGTAGTCTAGAGTCAGATTTATTTGTTTTTTTCTCTAGTGATGTGAGTTTTGACAAATCTACAGCTTCTTTTTGCTGGTGATGAGTGGGGCATTTATGCTTTTTGCTCTTTTGGTGTATAAGAGGAGAAAAATTAGACTTTTCCCATTTCTGTTTTTCTTTTGCGGAGCAATGGCGATTGGAATTTTTTCGCTGCGCGTTGAATGGTTGAATGCTATCAGGGATTACCTTTGGACTTAATAGAGGTGCAGATTTGATTGTGTATGTGTCGATTATGGTTCTTTTTTTACTTACTTTTGAGTCAGTACAATCGTAATGCTACCTATCAGCTTAAACAAACAGATCTTATTCGTACTTTATCCTTGGAGAAAGCGATAGGAAAGATTCAAAAATCTGAGATAGTCTTTGTTATCCCTGCGTATAACGAAAGTGATCATTGTATTCAGGTGGTAAATGAGGTTTTGGATCAAGGGTATGGTGTGGTATTTGTTGATGATGGAAGCTCGAATGGTCTTTTTGCTAGATTGCAAGAGGCTTTTGAGGTAAGAGAAGAGGTTGTTTTGATCAAACATATTGTTAATATGGGGCAGGGAGCTGCTTTGCAAACAGGATTTTCATATATTCAACATCAGGTTCCTTCTGCTCAGTTTGTGGTGACTTTTGACTCTGATGGGCAACATTTGCTTAGTGATTTGCCAGGATTTTTGCAGCCATTTGAGCAAGATGAGCATTTAGAGGTGGCTTTGGGGTCAAGATTTATGGGGAAGGCTGTTAATATCCCAGTTATGAAGGTACTTACTCTCAAGATTTGAATTTTGTTCACTTTTATTTTTAGTGGAATGTGGCTTAGCGATACGCATAATGGCTATAGAGTGATGAAAAGGTCCGTTTTGCCTAAGCTTAAGTTGACTTTTAATGGGATGGAGCATGCTTCTGAAATCCTTGAATTGATTGGTCAGCAGGGAATTAAGTATGTTGAAGTTCCAAATACGATTTTGTATACGGAATATAGTATGGCAAGAGGGCAAAAGCTTTCAAATAGTTTGAAAAATTGTTAAAAAAATTTGTTGATGAATAAACTTTTTGGGAGCTAGTTTTTTTAGTGTAATTTTTGAGGAGATGCTTGAAAAAGGTAAAAATCAGAGACGATATGAATGATTTTAATTGTCTTAGTTCTTACTTGGGTTTTTTCTGTATTCCTTACGCCAAAAGATAAGAAAAAGCTTTGGAAGCTTTTTAAAAAAACTCACTTTCTCTCTCAGATCAAAAAAACCGAGAAGAAAAAAAGCTTCTCAACAAAAAAACAATCAAGGAAGAAAAAGTCAGGTTTCATCTTTTTGTTCTTCCTGTAGGTTTTAAGCTTTGGGGAGAAGAGATAAGCACTCATAAAAATGCCGTCTTTTTAATAGTGAGAAAGATTATCTAAATTGGGTAGATGGTGAATTAAGAACTAAGGCTGAGCCTTTGATAGATTATTATTGTAAAAAGGATCGGTTTTGCTCAAGTATCTTTGGTGATTAAGGCTGCAAAAAAGTAAGCGAGGACATTGCAAGAAAGGAAGGGGAAAGCCAGAGATTATGATCAATAGGGCCTTGGTTTTTTTGCCTGAAAAGTATTTGGAAGAGGTTATTGTCCATGAGGTAGCACATCTCAAATTCCCTCATCATCAGAAAGATTTTCGAGATCTTGTTATTGAACTTCAGCCAGAGAATAAAAATTTTGAATAAAGAACTGAATAAGCAGTATGGATGGATTACGAGAAATGGAGATGTCTTTGGAATGAAAGTAAAAAATTAAAAAAGAAATCAGATTTTTGATTTCTTTTTTTGTATTTTGGGAGTTTAAAGTTTGAGAAGATTAGGATCCTGTTCAATAGGTGTTTTTTTCCGTAATTTTTTTGATGACCTGATATGCATAATAGGAAATTGTTCATTGGATTCCTAGATAGAGAATAATGAGCGAGAAGATGAACTGTCCATTGTATGGAAGTAGTGCAAGGAGGTAGATATTGAGGAGCATTGCCATCAAAGATGAAAACAGCCGAAAGATGAGATCTGATTTTTTGAGATAGTTTGTTAGAGGGGCGTGATTTGCGTAAAGGATTGAGAGACCACAGAGCATATTTCGTGAAATAAGTCGTGGAACTGCAGTTTGGAGCCCTGAGCTTCAGGTTTGATTTTGTTGTCCTAGTAGAAGAATAGAGATATAGAGCGAGAAGTTGATCACAAGAGAGAATGCAAACCTTGTGGCAGTACTAAATGCTTGAGTCTTTTTGAGGAAAAAGGCATTGAAAGCAAAGAGGACTATTCCTGTTCGATATCGTAGCTGAGGAAAAGGATTTCCTCAAAAGAGTGGTAAAAGATAGCTTACAATTACTCCTAGGAGGAGGAATAGATTGAGGTATTCAATGCTAGAGTGCAGAAAGTGTGGACTTTCTTTGAGATCGCGGATGAAATCTTTTCGCCATTGAAAGGGATCAGGTTTTTCTTTTTGTAAGATTTTTTCTCATGCAAGGACTCTTCTTAATGAAATTTCTCTTTTTGTAGATTGTGTTTTGAATGTGTAGGAAAGAGCGTAGGAGAGGAGAAGTAAGGCAAGCAAGACATTAATTAATCCAAAAGTGAAACCATACATTGTGTTGTCTTGAATCGCAAAGACTCCTCGTATAGAGCATATTAAAATCAGTAAAAGCTGACCATAATATTGATCTTTTTCAACAGGAAAATAGGGTCAAACTCCATGATAAATTATAGTGAAACTTAGTAAGAGTTCTAGGATTACTCGTCCAAACTGGTTAAGAAGTCAGAATGTCCCTACAGAAATAGTGTGATTTGCAAGGATGAGAAATGCTAAAAAGAATTTGTCCATATTTGAAGAGATGTTTCCCATCGGTATAGTTGAGAACATAGGAAACTCCTCGTGCAATACTCGAAAGGAATAGGAGTGTCCAAAAAGCTCCTGCATTGCTAAAACCTATGAAAACAAAAATTCAGAAAAGACCTAGCATTACTAGGAGGGCGAGGAGGTAGAGTCAGTATTTTTCTCTTATTTCATTTTCTGGGAGGTTGATTTTGAAGTCGTAAAAAGCCTTGGGAAAAAAAGAAAACGAGAAAAAAAGTGGGAATAGTGCAAAGTATCGGAGGTTTATGAGAGAAAAAAACTGATGAAAGCTCCACAAACCAGTAAGACGATGACATAAGACACGGCCTTTTGATTAAAAAAATTAAAAGAGTTCTGAGGAAGGCTATGATGCTCATATAAAGCAGGAGGCCTCAAAAAAGCCATATTCCATAAGCATTTAGGGTTTGTGGTTTAACCTTATGGTTAAATATTCAGATGAGGAGTGCAAAAGGAGCGATATAGAGGAGGGCAATTGCAAAATTTTTAACTCAGAATTCAACGCCTATAAATGGAGATAGTACCAGAAGTAATGCACATTCAATAATCATTAGAGAGAGGTTGTTTCTAGTGCCTTACAGAAATTTTTTTAACAATAGCGAGTTTATTTTTGGAATGCGAAGGTCAGATCTTTTTTTGAAGGTATTCAGAGAAGAGTTTGAGATAACCTAAGGAAACATACATAGACTCTTCTCTGGAGAGCTGAGCTCCAAGAGCTTGTAGAAGTTGTGCTTTTGCAAGTCTAGTTTGTTCTCTGATAATTTCTGTATTTTTGGACTTGAGTTCATTCAAAGATAGGGAAAAATCTTGTCGGCTTCGAGTCTTTCTAAGAGAAAAATCTTGCGTAGCTACTGATGAGGTTCATGGCTTTGTGGAGGTCTTCAATAATTTTTATCGTAATTGGTAGCAAGACGGAGCTTTGAAATAATTCATCTCATGTCTTCAAGTTTTTTTCTTGTTATGGGCTCGATTTTTATCTCCTCAGATTGCTTGTACTTGTTCAATTTGATTGATGATTTCCTCGATAGCGTGGTAGGCTTTTTTTGGAGACGAGGATCGCTAAGGTTTGCTTCAGCTTTTTTTGTTTTTTTCTTTTTGTTCTCTAATTTTTTTGGAGTTCTGCTTGATGTGCTTGATTTCATTTTACGATAAGATCCTGGTATTCGATAGGGGAGAGCGGATGCTTTGTATCGTTTACTTCGATGAGAGTGAGCTCAAGTGGGATAACATTATCAAGACAGGACTTTACAGAGTCAAACTGGGTAATGATTTTTGAACTGGAACTCTTTAAATTGGATAACCATATAAACTGATCCAAAAATTTTGTCGATCTTTAGTGTATTCTTCAAGTGAAAGGGTAATCGCTTTATGAAAATTGAGAAAAATCTTTAATCTGTGAGATATCTTCAGCCTCGAAGAGGAGATCGAGGGTGTAGTTTTTTTTCAGAAATATCTTTGATCCCGATGAAATGAAAAAAACATAGGTACAAAAATAGCGGTAAAAAAACTAGGAACTTTTTTTCCTGTATAGCTATTTTTATATTGAAAAAAATGAAAAAAATCAATATATACCAGCACATAATCTTTCTTTTTTTCAACCAAAAAAATGAAAAAAAGTGAAAAAAATCAGATTTTTTTGTTTTTGCTTAAAAAGATATACTTTAAGGAGAATTTCAAAAATACTGGAAGAAGCTAGAATTTTTGAAAAATTAACTGCCAAAGCAGAACTTTTATCCTTAAATAAAAACAAAAAAATGAGTGAAAAATGCTGTAAATAGTGCAGGATTTGTATTGGATCATTATTTTGATGAGCAGACGATGTCTCTTCATCTCAAAGCAAATCGTCCTATTCTTCGTAAAAAAAGGTAAGCCTGGAGAGCGAAAACCTATTGTTAATCCAAATGAGATTATGACTAAAGAGGGATTGCTGGCATTGATTGATGAACTTTTTAGGGAGGTGGAGACTAGAGAAGATGCCTTCTTAGAGATCAATAGAGAACTTTCTAAAGTGCTGCAGGTTGGACCTTATAGAATTGTGATTGTATATGCTCCGCTCTCAGATGGAATTGAAATGACTGTTGTGAGACCAGTGAAAAAAATGACTATCGAGGAATACAATCTGGATCCAGAACTTTTTGATTTGCTAAGAAACAAGGCTCAAGGAATTTTGATTTCAGGAGCTCCAGGAAGTGGAAAAATCGACTTTTGCAGGTGCGTTGATCGATGTCTATCATGCTGATAATCATATTATTAAAACCATTGAATCTCCTCGTGATCTGATGTTGAATGATGATATTGTTCAGTATTCGTTTACTTATGGTAGTCATGATGAGGTAAGAGACATTCTCTTGTTGTCTAGACCTGATTATACTATTTATGATGAAGTAAGAAATAAGCCTGACTTTAACCTTTATAAGGATCTGAGACTGACAGGAATTGGATTGGTCGGAGTTATTCATGCTACTAAGCCAATTGATTCTATTCAGAGATTTATTGGAAGCGTGGAGATGGGAATCATCCCTCAGGTAATTGATACGGTTCTTTTTTTATTGATAAAGGGCAGGTGGCTGAGGTATTGCAACTTGAATTAACGGCAAAAGTCCCAGAAGGAATGCTTTCTGAAGAATTGGCTAGACCAGTGATCGTAGTAAGCAGTTTTTTGCAGAAGAAACCGCTTTATGAAATCTATACTTTTGGAGAGCAGGTTGTAGTAATGCCAATCCAGACAGATGAAAAGGGGAATCCTAAGACTCCAAGCAAGACTCAAGTAGTCTCTGAATATGCAAAAGAGGGTATTCAGAGAAAGCTTAGTCAGAATTTGCCTTGTGATTTCCATATCCAGATCAAAGGAAGCGAACTTGAACTCTATGTTCCAGAATATTACAAGTGAAAGGTAATTGGAAAGGGAGGGGCGTGAATTAATGGATTAGAAAAAAAGAAATCTGACTCAGGATCCATGTAAAAAAACCTTTTCAGAGTTGCCATTACTTGATGTGAAGGTAGATATTGCTGGAGGTAATAAGAAAAAAATGAGCCTCTTGTAATTGCGCTCCCTCAGGAATATGCAAACAAGACGATGGTATTGCTTGTTGATGATGGTTTGCTTTATGCAAAGACTAATTCTCAAGCAAATATTGTAATCAATACTAAGGAGCTTATTACTTTGATTAGGAGAAAGGGGTTTGTCCTCGTAGATAATTAAGATTAGTATTGGGAATATCATCTTCCCTAATGTCTAGGATAAGTGGAATGTTGTGTCAGGATTTTAATGTTTTTTTGAAAAATTATAGCCGTGAAAGCGGATATTTAATTCTTTTTTTGTGAGTGAAATGAATAACTTTAGGTTTACCAAAAATTATTGCTGGAGTGAGTCCTACTTTGGCGAAAGAAACCGTTCTTTCTAAAAATTATCAATATGGTGGATGTTTTTTTAGAATTACGCTTTCAAAGGGGTATGATGACAATAATAAAAAGTATATTGACACTTTGATGAAGCTAGATAATAGCAAGACAATTCTTTTGGAGACGAAAGGGATCGATATTAGAGTAAAAAATACATTAAATATCCCTGTTAAAGTCTGAGATAAATTGGTTTTTGAGTACTCAGAATATACTCAGGATACAGATGCAAAGATTTATGTGGACTATGCAGACCTTGGAAATCTCAATGAGGGTGATGAAATTTATGCGCAGCAAAGTGGTATTGTTTTTTTAAAGTGACGAGAGCTTATGGAGATATTGCTGAAACAGAGGTGGTAAAAAGCAAGTCGTAATGAACTTTTGCATTTTGATAGAATTTTTGTTCGATGGATTGGATGCAGAATTTTTTAATCTGAGTGAGAGGGACAAGAAGGATATCCTTTGGGGGCTAGAATATGGTGCTCATATTATAGGATTGGCTTGTGCAAGTAACGCAGAGCAGATTGAAAATCTTAGAACATTCCTAGATTGGAATAATGCAAAAAAATATGAAGGTTTTTTTCAAAAAATTGAAACAAAAAGCCTGACTCAAAAAAATCTCGTAGAGGTGGTTGAGGCTTCTGATGGAATTATTTTTGCTCCGGATATGTTTGAGGAGTGTAAGAATGATCCTGAAGTTGTTTTGTCTACTATTAGACAGATTAAACAAATGGGAAAACCAGTTTTGCTCTCCTTTTTCTAAAGTGCCATATGGAGAGGGTTATCTTGAGTATTTTTAATACAAGAATTGCTCCTTTGTATAATGAAGGAATCGATGGAGTCTTGATGGAAACTTTTGTTTGGGAAGATGATGTATACGATTCTATAGAAAAGGTTGGTGATGCATTAAGTGCCTTGGAGGATACTATGCAACCAAAAAGACTTGGTAAGATTTGATCAGAAGGGGGAATTTGAAGTGAGAGATTATATTATCTATAATGCATTTAGGACAACTAAAGAGCTTGATATTACAGCGATTATTTGTTTTAGTGATAATGGATATACGGCAGCAAGGCTTGCTTCTTTGAGTCCGAACATTCCAATCCTTGCCTTTACTCAGTCGACAGATACTTATAGGTTCTTTAGTTTGGTTTGGGGAACAAAGGGGTACAAGATTTCTCAGTCTTTCAATTATGAGAATCTCAAGAGAATTGGGAAGGAGATGATTAGAATTATTTTTAAGGGGAATATTTCTCTTGATGATAAGATTTTTGATCGTTCAGGCAAATGAAAAACCTTAACGGAGATAAGAATGATATGATCAATGGATGCGAGGTTTATAACTTTAAGAATATTTAAGTTTCAAGAAAAAGAGAAAAACAAGACTAAAGTCTGACTTTGGTCTTTTTGAGAGTGATTTTTCTTGATATTTGAGATTAGATTCTTATACTATATTCTCTAATAAATAAAAATTAAAAACCAATGAGCTAAGAAGATTTGTCTTATTGCTCTCAAGGAGAGAAATAAGACTATGGAAAAAGTATCAGCCAGAAAAATCAAGAGATACAAAAAAACTCTTATCAGTAAATAAAAAGATAAAAAAATCAGATTTTTATGGTACGAAAGTATTTCATAGAGCAAGTCCTTGCAAAGTGTGAAGGATTTGCAAAAAGTGCTTCTTGGATTATTTATCCTAGGGAGCTTCTCTGCATGTGATCAAGAGATGTCAGAGCCTGTTCCTCAAGTTGCTAAGGTAGTGGATTCTCTGCAGACTGATCCTGCAACGAGATCATCAGCACGATCTTTGGAGACCACTTCTCCAGGATGGAGCGAGGGAAGTTATGATCGAGTGCTAGCTAATCAGTACGAGATCAGCCCGCCTCAAAAGATCTCAGGGAATCGCTATGTCTTCAAAGTGAGATCATTACATTTGTCACGATTCGATGTTTGGATTAAATATCATTCTCCAAAGGGGAATAATGTGTATCAGAAACTAACTCCAAACAGGAACTACATTGAATTCAGTGTAGATCGAAGCTTTCAACAGGAAGGGAAATACTATTATCGCTTCTTTGTAGCAAAGGGAGGTAATAGTTTCCCAACTATTCATCAAAAATAGTTTTTCTATTGATGTGAGTTTGCCGCTTCGAATTCCTGCTTTGGGAGATGATTACAAATTACATATGACCCCAATAGGTTATGATAAAACAAAGAATCTTGAATATGAGCAGTGGTACTTTGAGACCTATCAGTGTACGAGTTGGGTTGCTCTAAAAAAATTAATCAAATGTGGGGTACAAAAAAACAACCTTTTGGAATAAAAATGTTTGGTCAAAAAAAGATAGACTTGGAGATGCTAAGAATTGGAAACGAATATTAGTTAATCATGGTTATGTCGCAGATCAAATCCCAAAAGCTGGTGATGTTATTTGGTTCCCAGAAAATGCGAGAACTCCTCAAGGAGGTAAAGCAGCGCTTGGAAGAGGACATGTAGGATTTGTGCATGAAGTAATCGGTAACAAAATTATTTATACTGATTACAATGGTCCAGAATCTCCTAAAAGCTTATGCAAGGCATGAGGTGAGATTATCAGATCTATCTCCACAGGCTGAGTTTATCTATGTACAGCATCGATATTAGTTATTAACTACAAAAAATGACTCTCTAGGTATTTCCTAGAGAGTTTTTTTCTATAGTGGAATTTGGCAAGTTTTTTTATTTGAAAAGTTCAAATAATGGGATACTTTCAACTTTCTTCGAAATCTCTATCAATTAAATCAGGATTTGATTTGTATTTTTTTCTAGTAGTTTTTCCGTTAGTATATTTATTTACAATAAGATTATCTCATTGAAGTTTATTTGCTACTCGAGGAGATTCTATACGAATATCGGTATCTGCATTATCAGATTCATTATCAACGAAATTTCAAACAGCGTATATTTTTTTTATTATCCACTATTAGATATTCTCCCTGTGTATCTACGCGGAAAAAAATGATGTTTTTTTCATTTGCTCCATAGGAAATATCAATAAGTTTTTTTACATAGTCTAGATTCTTTACAGTTAAAGTATCAATGAACTGATCTCTCATCTAATTCTCCATGGAGATTAATGCTGTTGAAGTAAGGATTTTCCTGGATTTTTGTATTTTTTTAATAAAGTTTATAATATCTGATTCATTTTTCTTTCAAAGGATAATATTTCTCTTCTCAATATTCACAAAGAGGTGGCTCGTCTTTAATTGATGAGTCTTGTGTTGTGATATTTCATTTCCAAAGGTCGATTATTACAGGAAAAATTTGATCAAGCTCCAATATCCGAATACAAAAATATGTCCCTGTCTCATACTTACAATTTTGTACCACATCATCGATATTGATGATCTCCTCAGGCTTTATTGGCTTCAGGTCAAGTGGTTCACAATTGGGGATATTTGGATCATCTTTTTCGTTCAGGAGTTGATTGCTGAGTTCAAGATAGCACAGGTGCGATTGACGAAACTTGTTCAGGCTTGAGCATTGGTTTTTGTGAACAAGCTCCGAGAAGAGAGACCAACAAAAAAAGAAATCAGATTTTTTTTCATTTTTTTCTATATGATACTGTAAAATTTTTATTGATGAGATGCTATAACTTATATATAATGAATTTGTTTATAAAAAAATCAATACAAAAACAAGGCTAAAGTCTGACTTTTGGTCTTTTTTTATTTTGTTTTTAATTGACTTGCATTTTTTTGCTGAGTTGATAAACTTGACTCCACGCGCAATCAATTTAACTCACGAGATGTCAATGAAATACGAGATTTTTGAATCAGGATAATAATCTTTCACTTTTGGAAAGGCTTTTTGGCTGTGAGGCAGGTCAGTGATGATCCTGCTTTATTTTTTTGAATCCTCGTTTTTTTCTGATTATCGAAAAAGATCCTTTTTTTGCTCAATGATATGGACAAAGGTGTTGCGAGGATTATTGATGCACTCAAAAAGGCAGGAGAAGATTATGATTTTTTTGGGGGATTATGATGTAGATGGAGTGACTTCGAGTTATTGTGTATATAGGTTTATTACTAGTTTTTTTTGGGGGTATAGTAATATTAGTGTGATGTATCCAGATCGTTTACAGGATGGTTATGGACTCAAGAATAAGCATTTGGATGAGATGAAGAAAAAAAGGGGGTTCAGCTTGTAATTACGGTAGATAATGGGATTACCTCTGTCAACGAAGCTCAGTATGCTAAAGAAATTGGTATAGATCTTGTGATTACGGATCATCATCATGCATTGGATAGAGTGCCTGGGGCTGTCGCTGTGATTAATCCACAAGTTTCTCCAAAGTATGATTTTAAGGGACTTGCGGGTGTTGGAGTGGCCTTTTAAGTTGATTAATGCACTTTTTGGCTAAATCTAAATTTACCAACGAAAAAAAGAATCAGATTTTTTTAATTATTTTTTTGCCAATAGTGGCAATAGGGACAGTCGCAGATATTGTTCCCTTAGTCTGAGAAAAAATAGAGTAATCGTCAAAAGAGGTTTGGAAATTATTAATAAGAATCCTGAACTCATGCCAAAGTCGTTGATGGGATTTTTTTAGAGGCATTGAATCTTAAAGAGAATGTAGATACTTATCATATCGGTTTTATGATTGGGCCTAGGATTAATGCTGGGGGAAGGATAGAAAGTCCTTATGATAGTTTGAGGATATTGCTTTGTGAAACTGCAGATCAAATCCAATATATTGAAAAAAATTGAAAAATATTAATACTGAGAGAAGAAGACTTCAAGATAAAGCATTTAGGATAGCGGAAAAAAAGAGTTGATCCAGATCAGACTTTTTTTGTATGTTTGTGATGAGGAGTTTCATGAGGGAATTGTTGGTATTGTATCGGGGAGAATTACTGAAAAAGTACAATAAACCTTCTGCTGTGTTTAAAAATTGATATAGAAAAAGGTCATGCTGTTGCTTCGCTTAGAGGGCCTGGCTATTTTAGTGTTATTGATATGATCTCTACTGCAGCGCCCTATCTCCTTAGGTTTGGAGGGCATAGGTGAGCTGGGGGATTGACTGTTGGATTAGATCATCTTGATCATGTAATTCAGATTTTTTTCAAGATTATTGTCAATGAGAAATTACCTCTGATCAGCTTGAAAAAAAGTAACTCAGGTAGACACGGTTTTTGCTTGACCATGAATGGAATGATGAGGAGCTTAGGGATATTGCATTGTTGGCGCCTTTTTGAGAGGGAAATCAGGAGCCTTTGTTTATGTTTGAGCATATCAAGGTAGCGAGAGTGGAGGCTATTTGAAAAAAAACAAATCATCTGAAAATTTATGGACAATTTTGAGAAAAGACTGTTGTAATTATGATGTGGGGAAAGGGTGAAGAAGTCTGACTCATCCCTCAGAAAAATCTCTATTGTTGGGAAGGTTAAGCCTGACAGCTATAATGGAGGGTATTTTATAGATTGAGTTGATTGGATTAAAGAGGATTAATTTCCTCTTTTTTTATTAAAAAAAGACTCTCAAGGAGAGAGTCAGATTTTTTTAGTTTTGATTGTGTAGGTCATGTTCGTGTTTGTTGCTCCAGAGAGACCATGCGATAGTCAGGGCAAGTATTCCAACAATTACTCCAAGTGAAAGTCCAACTGGTACATGAATTCGTGGCATAATGATCATTTTTGATTCCGATGAAACTGAGGATAACTGCGAGTCCATAATTGAGCTTTGAAAAGATATTAAGAGAATTGGCAAGCAAGAAGTATAGCGATCTTAGCCCAAGAATAGCAAAAAAATATTGGAGGTATAGAGTACGAACGGGCTGTCTGGTGCGATAGCAAAGATTGCAGGAATACTATCAATAGCAAATACAAGATCTGTGATTTCAATGATAATCAATGCAACCAAGAGAGGAGTAATCATTTTGATCCCGTTTTGTACGATGAAGAATTTATCACCGTGGATTTCTGGACTCACTTTGAAAAATTTATTGATAAGTTTGTATCCGAGTCCATCTGAAATTTTTTTGACTTCTTCTCTTTGAGGGAGTCCAGACTTGATCCCAGCAATGAGGAGGAAGATTCCAAAGGCAATCATAATTGGATTGATCTCAAGTGGAGCACTAAGGAGACCTCGGAGGTTTGTGGTAAAGTAGGTATGATTGATGATTTCTACTCCAGCAAAAATAAAGATTGCACGGAAGATGATTGCTCACAGTACCCCATAAAAGAGTACTTCATGTTGGTATCTCGAAGGAATCTTAAAAAAAGCTAAAAACCAGAATAAAGACAAACAGGTTATCTACGGAGAGGGCTTTTTTTCAATCCAATAGGCTGCTTGAAACTGACTGAACGCTTCAAAACCATATTCAAAATAGAAAACTCCTGAGAACACCATAGCTAATGCAATCCAGAAGAGAGTAAATCCTAGGGCTTCTTTATTGGATACAGTATGTGCCTTTTTGTGAAAGACAAAGAGATCTAGGATTAGCATAATGATAATTGTCCCTATAAATCCAAGGATAAGTTCTGGGTGCTGTTGCCAAATTTCTCATAGAGGAAGTGTATGCATAAGCGTTTAAAAAAAGGTAAAAGGTGGAGTTGAGTATAAAAAAATGCTTTATATTTTCAATCAAAAAGAACTTTTAGTCCTTTTTGTATAAAAAGTTGTAAAATCATTTGCATTTATTGTCAATTTCCATATAAAGTCCTTTGTTCATATTTTTTTATATTTATTATGGATTAGGAAAATGACAAAGAAAATGTTGGCTGTTGCTGCGTTGGCAGGTGTTGCTGTATTGGCTGGTTGCGGTACTCAAACAGAAGAAGTAGTAGTTACTGGTGATGTTAACACAGGAGTAGAAGTAGTTGAAACTATGACAGGTGCTGAAGAAGTATTGTCTGGAGAAGCTGTAGAAGTTTCTGGAACTACAGAAACTGCTGAAATTGCTACTGGTGATTTTGTAGTAGAAGCTAGCGCTGAATAGTTATTAGTATTCTAAAGAGAATGATTACTTGCAGTTTCTTTGCAAGATAGAAAAGGAGGAACTCTAAGTAGCTCTTCTTTTTTTTAATTTTTTGGTATTGATATGCTATTGAGAACTCTTTTGCAGGTAGAATATGGGGTAGCAAGAAGACAGATTATTTCCTTGATTGATCAGGGAGGGGTTTTTATCAATCAAAAAATAGTAGAAAATTATAAGGCAGAACTTTCTTCAGGAGATCAGATTTCTATTCCGTCTTTGAAAATTTCTGTAGTTTATAAGGAGAAACAGGGTGCGAATTTAGACTATCCTCCCTTATTACTTTTCAATAAACCGATGGGATATACTTGTTCTAAAGCTGATCCTCATAATCGTACTTTTTATGAACTTTTACCTGAGGATTTTAGAAAAAGGTATTATTATATTGGGAGGCTAGATAAAGAAAGTAGAGGATTGGTTTTGCTGGCCTCAGATCCACAGATGGTACATGATTTTGAGCATCCTAGTAAACAGATTACCAAAGAATATTTGGTGCAGCTTAATCGCCCTTTTGATCGAAAAACTTGAAAAAAACGCATTTTTGGATGGAATTAGACATGAATGAGAGGTTTTGAGAGTGGTTTCATTGTATTCCAAAGGGGGCTGGTAAGATTGGGATTGTTCTCAATGAGTGAAAAAAAGACATATTAGAAGGATTTTTTTAAGGTTTTGGGTTATGAGGTGATCGATCTTCAAAGAATCAGAATTTGAAACTTTTTATTGGGAAATCTGTCAGAAGGAAAGCGAACTGCCGTGGATAGTATAGAAAAATTAGAAGCTCTTTAAGAAAAAAATCATTTTAGAGTCTTTCTTTTTGAAAGTGTTGTAATTGTCTGTAAGGAGATGGAGGAAGTTTTGTCAGGATTTTTTTCTTTCTCTTTTTTTATATCTTTTTGATGAAATGTAAAGGGAATAGGATCAAATGTGTTTTAAAAAAATTGAGAAAAGAGAGGATTATGAGTACACTTGAAGTAATAATTTATATCCAAAAAAATATGACTATGATGGTGTACATTCCAGACTCTCTTATTGATGAAATTGAAGAGCTTAAAGAACTAGGAAAGTTTGATGAGGCGATTCAGAAAGTAAATAAAAATTTTGACTCGTGATCCGCATAATGAAGATGCGATCTTGCAAATTGCTGATATTCAATTTCGCAAAGGGGCGATCGACAAAGCAGATAAAGCAGTAGACTTTCTCAATGCACAAAAAAAGAATAATGATCCATTGGGATTGTATATCAAGGGGCTGTTGGAGATGGAAAAGAATAACTGGAAAAACAGCTAGATCATACCTTGCGAAAAGCTATGGAGATGACCAATGCAAATAATCATGAAATCTTGAGATGTTACGGGCTTTGTGAATATTGGTATGGGAACAGAGAAAAAGGGTATGAGATATTTGAAAGATGCCTTTTAATATGGATGAGCTTGATGCTGAGGTGATTTATAACTTGATTCAGGTTTCAATTTTGGAGCAGGATTATAAGTATGCACAGCAGATGATTGGTTATTTTAACAAGCATCAAAAAAAGCTTAAGTTTGTAGATAAGCAATTGCCTTTTTTTATGAAAAATAAAATTACTTTATTTGAAAAAGTTTATCAAAAGCTACCCAGACTTTTCAGATTAGAAAAATAGAGATCTATGAAGATTGTCTCAATGGAGAAAAATAAGATCAAAAAAATCAGACTTTTTACCTTTTTTTGTACCAAATAACGAATGAAAGCAAATTTTTTTAAACTTGATGTTGTAAAAAAAGATACTGAAACTTTAGTAAGAACTTATAGAATTCCTCTTGTTCTTGTAAGTTTGTTGATGGGATTTTTGCTCTTTATTATGAATATTTTTTTAGGAATTTCTTTTCAGGGGCAAAAATTTTAATGATCAGATGAAGAGTAAGCTCGGAGTCTATATTTATCTCAAAGATGGAAAAAGTCAGCAACAACAGGCAGTTCAGCTTAAGACAGAGCTAGAAAGTAAGGGGCTCAAAGTTAACTATACGTCTAAGGAAGATGCTCTCAAGTTTGTGGAGAGGAGAGTAGAGGATTTGACAAAGACTTTGAAAAAATATAACTTGGAAAATCCTATGCCTTCAACTTTGTATATCAATTATGCTGGAGCAGATCAGTTTGCAGAGATGAAACAAATTCTTGAGAAAAATAAGGACGCTATCATTAATATGAATGATCTCTCAGATAATGTTGTAAAGACTCAGGAAAAGAGAGTGCTGAATATTATTAATCTTTCAAATGTTTTGCAGTCGTTTGGATACTTGATTGTTGGTTTGATGGGGATTAGTGTTTTGGTATTTGCGGTATTTTTCTTGCAGGCGATGTTTGAACACTTTAAAAAGGATGTTCAGGCGAAAAAGCTCTTGGGAGCTACTACGAAACAGATTGCACAACCATTTCTTAGAGTGATATTTCTCTCCTTGGGAATGGCGTTTGTATTGGCAGTACTTCTTTTGATCGGTGCGAGTCTGGGAATTGAAACTTATCTTGCTTCGGTTTTTAACTTTAGTTTGGTGAATGCAATTGCTGATGTCGTGTTTGAAATTTTGGCAGTTGGAGTAGTGGAAATTATTGTGATGATGCTCATTTTGATGGGAGTTTCCTATTGGCAAGTAATGAGATGGAATAAAAAGTTGAAATAAAAAAAGCAATAAAAAAAGTCTGACTTTATCAGGGTTTATCCTCTGGAGTCAGATTTTTTTCTTTTTTTGAAGGAGATTTTTTTGAATTTTGATTGTTCTTGTGTTCTTTTTCTTTTTTTATAGGTGTGGGTTTTTTTCGTTTTCTGTGTGGCAGATTGATATTGGGCGATTTGAGAAAGGTTGAAGCAGAGCTCTGCGAGCAAGTAGAGATTGTGTCGAGAGATGAGCTTTTTCTAGTGGTATTCAAGGTTTGAGTTTTGCAAAGTCAATCGAAAAATGAGATGCCATATTCTGAGCTCCCTTTTCGTTCTTTGATATAGTTGATGTAGGTAAAGTCAAATTTGATCAGTGCGGAACCTTTGAGGTTATTTACTCTCTGAATTTTTGGGTGAGAGGATGTAGTCTTTTTGGATATCATAGTCTTCAAGCTTGATAAGGAGATTTCCCGTAGTGGCATGATTGAGTACATTTCTCAGAAATCTGATCGTTTGTTCAAAGGGAAAAATATTGGTCTTGAAGTTGATGTTTGAGGAAGTTACGAAAGGGGAGAGAAGTTTCGATAAGTTCTCTGATAGTAGAAAAGATACCTTTGAATGCACTGATTTCAGTTAGGTAGCCGTAAATATTCCTTTGGTCAGGATGTGAGTTGAGTGAAGAAAGTAGATTTTTGAGGAGAGATTCTTTGAGGAGAAAAGATGATTTTTCTCAGGTTTTGATTGGATAATCCATAGCAATCGTACTGAGATCATTTGAAAGAATCAATCCTTCCATAAATTTTCCTAGAGCAAGGAAATGGTAGTAGCCTTGGACGAGTTTTTAGCATGGAGATTAAGGAATAGTAAAAATCGATAGTAATCCTTTTGTTTTCTGGAGTGGTGTGCATTGTGGTTTGAAAGGTGATCGCCTGAGAAAAGTCAGATTTAAACTTTTTTTGGATAAGAGAGTTCTCATCTAATTTCTCAGAGTATTCGGTGAGATGGGAAATGGATGGTTTCTTGGCTGAGTTGGCGATATCTTGGAGCAGTAGGATCTCCACTAAAAATCTTGTAGTGCGAGAATATTTTTTTCTCTATCGGTCATAGTGATGTGGTATTTTTTTGGAGAGCGAGCATTGAGTCGGTATAGGTTTTGGGGAACATCAAAAAGTATAGTTGATAGCAAGCTGATACTTTCCACTTGGTAGGTCGGTGATTTTGAGTTTTCTATCTTCGGTAGAAAGGGTTACTTTCCCATTTGGATCCAGGATTTCGATCTGTTTTTTGAGGAAGGCGTCTGACTTGTTTCCTGCGATATTGGTTCCCCAAAAAGTAGAGAAAAATTCTGATTGTAGACGGTAGTTAGATCTCGCTGATCGAGGAAATGCCACATTTGAGGTGTGGTATTGGACAGATAGATATTGATATATCATTTGTGTAGCATGGTTTGAAAATCATTGAGCGTTGCACTTGCGAGTTTGAGTGCATTGGTTCTGAGGTATTTTTGGAGATCGGCGATGTAGAGTTCTTTTTTGTTGCTACGATTTTCTCCTCTGATAATATCGATATTTGCATTGATAAATTGCCACTCTCGTGCCTTTGCTACGGAATGAAGGCAAGAGCTGACTTATGAGTTCAGAGTCTAGGAAAAATTACTCCTTTGATATTTTTTTGGCGAAGAGCTGGTTTCGAGCAGTAGGATTGAAGAGTTTTTTTCTTTTCTCTGAGGATCAAATCCGATATTGAAGATTTTTTTCATAGAGGAGTTTCAGATTTTTTTCCCATCTTTGTCGGTAAAACCAAACTTATTCCCTGCAATAAATCATACTTGTTTGGTCCCGTAGGCATCGATATATCGATTTGGCAAGTCTAGACGAGCATTTGGAGCGATGTAGTCTGGGAGATAGGAGTCGATGATTTGCATTTGGGTAATGTGTCCACCGGAGAGGCTCACAAAGGCAAAAGATCCAAAAAAATCCACCATTTGGGCGAGATTCATTGCTATTTTGTAGCGGGATAAGGTAGTTGAAAGACTGATCTTTTCCCAATAGTTTGAAAAATTTCTTCTCTAAGAGGCCAGGCATCTTCTAGCATGGTAAAAGCTTTTTTTCATAATTGGAAAAAAACCGACTCTTTTGAGATAGGATTTGTGATCTTTGGCGTAAGTTCGGAGCTGGAGAATCTCAGCTTCCTTGGTCTTGAGGACATTTTTCTCCTTTGAGATAAGACTGAATAACGCTATCGAGCGTTTGAATTTGGCTGCTTAATTCCTGATCGACAAGAGAAAAAAATAGAAAGAAATCTGATTGAGGTCGTGGAAGATATCAATTTTGTTGGGAGAAAAGAGCCAGCTCGTCAATCTATGATAAAATCCAAAAAATCCAAATCCAAGTATCAAAAAACTTATCGCTAAAATTTGCAAAGCTCGATGAGCACTTGCTTGTCTAGAGGTGAACGAGGTTTTTTTGGAGTCAGATTTTTTTCATTTTTTTGTAAAAATTTACATTGAGAAATGACATAAACACTTTGAGTGTAGAGTTTTGAGATAGAAAATCAAGAAAAAACGCTAAGCGACTGCTAGAAGTTCAGCTTCAAGCTGTTTATCCGCAGTTTGTGCATCGTTTTCTGTAAGGTTTTGTGACTTGGCAAAGTACCGTTTATTGAACGGTTCGGAGAAATTTTTGTAATACAGTGATGTAGCGAGATCTTTGTCAAGAAGTGGGGTTTTTGAGGAAGTTCTCTAAATCAATGAAATCAAAAATATCGCTCTTGGTGAGCGTCTGAGGATTAAACTCGTTTTTACTAAAGTCTTGTTTAAGAAAAAAATTTGTAAAAAAACTGAACATAGTCTCGGTTCGGTTTGCGATGGTCGAGGTGTTCTGAAGACTTTCATGGAGTTTGATAAATTGTTCTTTGATGATAGGATCGGCTATTTTCTCGAGCTCTTGGCGAGAAGAGATGAGGGAAGTCAGTTTTTTTGAAGCTTTTTTTCTCAGAGAAATGAGCTGATCAGAGGTGGAGTTTTCTGAGACAAAATCTAGAATTTGAAAGAGTTTTTTTGATTTGAGGATTGTTGTTGATGATTCTCTCGTCTTGAAGCTGGCTGGAGATGTGAGGTGGGAGAAAGTCAGCAGAAAACTCCTGAGAAGTCAGGTTTTTTTTCGGTCTGCATACTGATGCGAGAACGGATGAGAGGATCGAAATTGAAGCTTCCCTCCAGAGTAGAGGAGATGAGTTGATTGAGATTTTGGTGATACTCCTGCATATTTGATGAGCTTTTGAGGAGCTCTTGCTGGGTTTCTGGAGTGATGGTTTCTTGGAGGAGGGTGATAAGGTCTTGTTGGCTAGGGAGCTGGATATTGAGGTCAGTCCTTGTGGTTTCTCCTATGCTAATGCGGTTTTGATCCTTGTTAAAATTGAGGTGATCATCGCATTGGAGTTTCCCTGTATTGAGGTTGAAGTAAAAATTGATCGGCTTGTTGTCGATTTTTCCAGAGAATTTGAGTATTTTTGTCCTCTCACTCGGTGAGAATGTCGGTACGATCTCAGAATTGTCTATTTTGTTGATTGAGGTTTTCTAGGCCAATGCTGTCTTGATCTAGGTAGTGATAGAGTGCGACAATGGGAGCCTGCATAGCTCAGGCTTTGAGCATATTGGTGCTGACTCAGGTCATTTGCTGTTTGATCGCTTGAAAACTCGAGAAAAAAAGTTTCAAAGATTTTTCTCTTCCGGAGTAAGTTGTTTGAGTCTTCATTCCTCGTCAAAAAAAGGTGAAATCTGACTTTTTAGTCTTTTTAGATTTTCATCACCAAATTTTTTTCTACAAAGGTAGAGACTTCTTTGAAATTCTTGAGCCAAGAGAGGTCAAAGGAATTGTCAAGCGTTTTGAAGTCTGGACTCTCTCAAATGTGTTTTACTAGATCTGGATTGTCTTTTGAAGAATTGTTTGTCTACGGAGAAGCTATTGGGCATCTGGTCGAGGTCACGGATTCCGAGAGACTGGTTGAGCTCTTTGAGTGAGTCAAGGAAGTCACGAGACTCTTGAGAAGTGTCATTAGCAGAGAAGAGTGAGTCTTTGGATGCGAGGAGCTTTGCATAGTCGGTTTCTGAGAGTCCACTAGATTTGAGTTTTGCTTTTGGTCTCTGGAGAGAGTGACTGCACTTTTTGCTATGATTTGTGCTTGAGTAGGTTGGTACTCAGGTTTGAGGGAGGATTGTGCTTTTAGTACTTTTTTTCCATCTTTTTCTTGAATTGGTTTATTTTTTTATTTGCTAAGGACTCTTTTTATACGGGGTATTTTGTTTTTTTATATCGTTTATACTTGATCCATCAGTTCTATTTTTTTCAGCTTAAAAATAGCTCTTTTTAGTTTTTTTGTTTTTTTATGTCAAGCGTGTTTTTTTCGTTTAGTTTTTTTGATGTGATTGATAATGATTTGTGCAAGTTTTGGATTGTTTGGGTTATTGTTTTTTTGATTTCTATGAGCTTTTTGAAAAAAAGCTCCCTAGGTTTAATTGAGTCAGGGTTTTTGAGATACTCGTTGATTTGCTTTGATAATATCATTTTTGTTCTTTATCAGAAAGATGAGAGAAGAGATTTTTTTGTTGCCTTTTTGGACTGCGTTTTCTAATCTTTTCTCTCTATCTGTTTCAACATTTTTTTTCTTCAGCTGTTTATAGTACTTTCCTTGGTTTCTGCTGATCTTGTCATGTTGCTGGTTGGTTAAAAAAATATTATTTATTTGCATTTACTTCTGCCGCTTTCTGTTTGTAGAGTTCTTGGGTTTCTCTAGCAAGCTTTTGACTCTGGTTCATTTAATATCTTTATTACTTCCTTGTATTCAGCAATTGTCTCTTTAACTAGGCCAAGCCACTCTTTATCTCGAGGAGCATTAGCTGTCTTCAAAAATTTTTTGAAATACCCTTCTGCTATATTACGTGCTTCTTCTGCGGTATGATATGCTTCTGTTCGCTCAGCATACTCTTTTTTTAGTCAGTTTTAGTTCTTTCAAAGTCTTTTTTTAGCTCTTCTTTCATTTCGGCCTGAATTTCGGCGTGAGCTTCATCAGCTTCTTCTAGTATTTCATCAAGTTCTGCTAATTCGTCATTTGGGGCTTCTGTGTTATCTTGAGGTATTACTGTTTTGGTGCTATCTTTAGCTACCTCAGTTTTTTTATCGGGTCTTGAGGTATTCTATTATCTGTATTTTTGTTTCATGGTCCGCAAGATGTGACTGCGGTCATGATAGCTGCTGCAAAGAGGTTTTTACCTACATTTTTTCCTTTTTTGAGTGCTTTTTCTGCACTGTTTTTTTGAGATTTCTAGATTCATGTGAAAATTGGTAAAAAGATAAATATTAAAAATTTTATATAAAAATAATATAAATGTCAAGTTTTAGTTGATGAGTTTTGCTTGCGAGAAGATGGGGTTTTTTGTATAATAAAAAATAGAAAAGTCTGATCGATGAGAAAGGGCTTTCAAACTGAAGATTCAGGTTTTATATTTTTTTTGATAATAATGGTGAGAAAATTGGTGTTGATTCGTCATGGAGAGAGTACTTGGAACCAGGAAAATAGGTTTACAGGGCGAACAGATGTAGATTTGACAGAAAAAAAGGGATTGCCGAGGCTCAGAAAGCTGCAAAACTTTTTGAAAGAGGAAAAATATTCAGGCAAAAAGAGCCTTTTACTTCTTATCTCAAGAGAGCAGTAAAAACCTTGAATATTGTGCTTGATGGGATGGATTTGGATTGGATCCCTGTGGAAAAGTCTCGAAGACTCAATGAAAAGCACTATGGAGCGCTTCAAGGGCTTAATAAAGCGGAAACGGTACAAAAAAATATGGAGAAGATCAGGTTTTTGCTGTGGAGAAGGAGTTATGATGTGCAATCTCCAGTATTAGATGCATCTGATGAACGCGCTCCGCACAATGATCCTCGTTATGCTGAGGTGGATGCTGGGCTTTTGCCGTTGACAGAATCGCTTGAAGACTGTGTAAATCGTGCTTTGCCGTATTTGCAAGAGGCGATTTTGCCTGCAGTGCAAAAGGACGAGGTTGTTTTTGGTTTCTGCTCATGGAAATAGTTTGAGAGGAATTATCAAAGTTTTGAAGGGAATGAGTAATGAAGAAATTGTAAAACTCAATTTGCCAAATGGAATGCCATATGTTTTTTTGAATTTGATGATAATATGCAGGTTATCAGGGATTATTTCCTTGGAGATCCTGAAGAAGTTAAGAAAAATGATGGATGCTGTGGCAAATCAGGGGAAAAAAAGTAGAATTTTTTTGGATTATAGTAAATACCTCATCACTCGTGATACACAAATGATGAGGTATGGGTGCTTAGGGCTGATTTAGCTGAGGTTTGACTGCATGGCAGTAGAGATCGACTTCATGGCAGTAGAGTAGGTGCCCTCGATACAGAGAGATTTTTTTCCCTCTTAGATAGTAGGACTTCACTTTCTCTCTGTGACTTTTACGAGAATGCCGTCTTGATAGAGGGGGTTTTCTTTGATCTTTTTAGGAACTGAGAGGGCCTGACTTTCTTTCCAGTTCTCTGTGAGTTCAGCAAGGTTCATGCTTTCACCTTTGATGAAGCAGAATTCCCCTGGGTTTACTGTCTGACTCTTCTTTGCCTCAGCAAGAGAATCAAATACTAATACTTCTTCCATTGTTTTTGTATTTTTTTATTCTACAACGGTACATCGTTGTCATGAACATTTCTATGTGAAATGTTATTTTTCTTATATGTAAAAAAATACAAAAAAAGTCAAGTGATTTTTTTGTTTACATATTTTTGATGATTTTTTTAACGACTCTGATGACTTTTGTCTCGTCATAAGGAGAGATTTCTACTTTGTCAAAAAAACGATTTATTGATTCAAGCATGAGTTTATTGTCTTGTTTGATGATTTTTTTGAGTTTTGGAAGTTGATTGTGTACTACAAAGACGAAGTCTGACTCATCATAACTTGGTTGTTGGCGGATCAAAAACAAGGTCTCCATCTTGGATTTTTGGGCTCCATACTGTTTCCTTTTTGCTCTGACAAAAAAAGCAGTTTTCTATATCACTGGTCCCAATAAATGCTATTGTGACAGGAATTTTTTTCCTGAGAATATTCATCGATGATTTCTTTTCCTTTGTTTCCACATTGTGCGAAACCATAGATTGGAAGCTGAATGATATCGTCGTTTCTTTTTTTCAGACTTCTTCTCTAATAAGACGATATCAGCGATCATCTTTGACAAAGTAGCCTTTGAGTACGAGTTGATTGAGCTTGTTTAAAAACGGTCTGAGGGTGTGAAGCTCAGACTTCATTTGCAATTTCTCTCAAGGTTAGGCCTTCTTGGTCAAGGTTTTGCTTGAAGAAGGCGATCAGCCTTTTTTTGGAGTTCATCAAGTTTGAAAGCTGTCATCTTGGTATGTATTCTCAAAAAAAGAAATAAAAAAATCTGATTAGAGGTTAATGATTTCTTTGACAATGTCAAATCTTTTTGACAAAATCAATATTTTTTTGACAAATTTTTTTATAGTAGATAAAAAAATTGATAAAAATTCTCTTGATTTTTTTAATTTTTTGTAAAAAGAGGGGGTGTTCTAAAAAAAGTTTTATACTCTTATATCAAATACTAATGTCAAATGTAAACGCTCAAGCACTCAAAGACGCTTTTATGAATATTGAAAAGCAATTTGGAAAGGGTGCAATTATGAAAATGGGTGATAATGCCAATGTTTGATTGGTAAATACTGCTCATAGTGGTTCTTATGTTTTGGACTTGATCCTTGGTGGTGGATATCCAGAGGGGAGAGTGATTGAAATTTATGGACCAGAATCTTCAGGTAAGACGACTATTGCTCTTCATGCGATTGCCGAAATCCAAAAGAGAGGAGAGGTAGCTGCGTTTATTGATGCGGAACATGCTTTGGATCCTCATTATGCAAAGGTTTTGGGGGTAAATACGGATGAGCTTATCCTTTCTCAGCCTGATTATGGAGAGCAGGCTTTGCAAATTGCAGAAGAACTTGCAAAAACAGGTGCGGTGAAGCTTATTGTGATCGACTCTGTAGCAGCATTGGTTCCAAGAGCTGAAGTTGAAGGTGATATGGGAGATTCTTATATGGGACTTCAAGCGAGAATGATGTCTCAAGGACTTAGAAAACTTACCTCTGTACTTGCCAAGACCGGGACAATGTGTATTTTCATTAACCAAATTAGAATGAAAAATCTGAATCATGTTTGGGAACCCAGAAACGACAACGGGGGAAATGCTCTTAAGTTCTTTGCTTCTCAGAGAATTGAGATCAGAAAAGGTGATAAAATTATGGAAGATAAAGAACAAGTTGGATATTTTGCAAAAATTAAAATTGCAAAAAATAAGATCTTTGCTCCATTTAAGACAGCAGAACTTCCTATTAAATGGCAGATGGGATATGATAGAACGACAGATATTATTGAGGCGGCATTGGTATTAAAATTGATTAGCAAGGCTGGGGCGTTTTATACTGTAGGAAGTGAGAAAGTACAAGGAAAAAGAGAAACTTGCGAAGTATCTTGATTCAGAAGAAAAGATTCGTTCAAATTTGGAAAAAGAGATTCAGTCAAAAATCAAGGACATGAGAATGGGAAAAAAGGTACTTGATGATGAAGCGCTCAAGAGTATGGAGGCAATTATTGAAGATGAAATTTCTGAGGTTGAAGAGTAAGATTGTAGTAATGACCTTGTCTTTAATGATGAGGTCTTTTTAGATGGAGAGTAGAAAAAAATGATATTGGGGATTGACCCAGGAGTGAGAAAAACTTGGTTATGCACTGATTGATAAGGATTTGAAGATTGTAGATTCTGGAATCCTTCTTCAACACCAAAAAGCTCCTACTAGATATGATCAGTTTGAGAGGATGAGTCAGATTTATGACTTTTTTCTCACAATGTTTGAGCAATATCCAATAGAGAAGGTGGCAATGGAAAAACTTTTTTTTACTAAATTTAACCAAAAATAATGCGGAGTTTGTCTTTGGAATAAGATGAGTTTTGCTGATGCTGGCAGTCAAGAGGTGAGTTGAAATCCAGGAATTTACTCCGATAGAGCTTAAAAAAATTTATTACAGGGGACAGGGAAGGCAGAAAAAAACTTCTCGTGCAAAAAAACGATTATGAAGCTTTTTAGATTACAAGAGATGCCTGAATATAATGATGCGGCAGATGCTCTAGGTCTTGCTTATTTGGCAAATAGATTTTAGTTTTTTTGATTTTTTTGAAAAAAAGGTTTTTTTGTGAAAAATTTGCTTTTTTTGCTTTTTTTGGCTATACTTGGGTGTGTTTTTATTTGAGCAATAGTGGGTATGAAAGCAGTCTTCCCAAAAAAACATTCAGAAAGGTTTACTTGCAGGTTTGACTTTGACAGTAGGTCCGATCAGTGTTTCTATTGTTCAGATTTTTTTATTTTGGCGCTCGGAGTCGCAGCTGCCTTTTTTTGCTTTTTAATCAATTTCAAAAAGGTAAATAGGGTAATAGGTGGAGTCTCTGCTGTTTTTGTGTTTCTGATTTTTTTGATTATTGCGTTTTTTTAAAAATTTCAGAGATGAATTTGCTCGAGTTTATTGTAAAGTTTATTAAGTCGCATTTTATAGATACCACTGAAAAAGTATCAGACGAACTACAATAAAGCCAAATCCGCTTGAGATTAGATTTGCCAAGAATAAAGCACAAGAGTGAAAGGTGAAAAATCGAATATAAAAACCGGGGATATCACTTGAAAAAAAGTAGATCAGTTGGAAAAAGTCAGGATTACTTTAAACTTTGAATTAACGAAAAAAATGCTGAGGAAGGGACTCGAACCCTCAAGCCAGATGGCATACGCACCTCAAGCGTACATGTATACCAATTCCATCACCTCAGCATTTCAGTGATTGAAATATAGTGATTTTTCTTGCTGAATGCAAGGGAAAAATAACTTTCTTTGTTGTAGGTGAGAATTTCGAGAAAAATCAGCTTTTAAAACCTTTTTTTGTAAAAAAATGATTGAACAGATTATGCAAGATTACAAGATTGCGATGAAAGAGAGGCAGGAGAATAGGAAGCTTATCCTTAACTATCTGATTTCACAGATTAAGAATAAAAAGATTGATCTTCAAAGAGAGTTGACAGATGAAGAGGTTGTTAATTTGATTAGAAAGGACGTGAAATCTTTGCAGGAAGAAATGCTTTTCCTCCAAAAAGGCTGGAAAAAAAGAGATGAGCTAAAAACTGAAGAAGAGAAAAAGAAAAATTCTTGAGTGATACCTTCCTCAATTGATGACAAAAGAGCAGACTAAAAAAATCTGATTCAACAGATTGTTGTTGAGCTTGGATTGATAGATCTTCAGAAACAAAAAGGAGTCTTAATGAAGGAGATTATGTCAAAGTATAGGGGAAGCATTGATCCTGAATTGGTTAATCAAGTTTTATTAGAGTTGAAATAGTATTTTTATTCTTTAAGTAAGAAAAAGATGAAAGTAGTGAGAAATCTGATTTTTTTGGACTTTTTTTCTATGTTGTTGATGGGGAGCTGGACATTTTGCTTTTTTGCTACGGGGGGCAGATGCAGGAGTAGCTGCTACCAAGCCATTGAATGAATGTAAGTGAGTTAAGCTCAATACTAATCTTCCTTTTTTTGTGAAATTGTATTGGAGTAAGTAGTGATGGAAGAGTAAATCAATTGAATGCTTTTTCCTATTATGATCAAGGGGCTTATGAAGATTATTATTTCGATTGTCTTGGTGATGTCGTTTTTGATGATTGTAGCTGGAGGGGTGATGATGACGACTGCTGGTTATGAGTCTGGAAATTTTGCAAAAATGAAAAGGGATGATCACTAGTGTTGCGAAAAGCTTTGGCGATGCTTGGGGCTTCGTGAGTGATTTTTGAAACTGATAAATCCAAATTTTTTTAACTAAAAGTGTCTATATTAAGGCTTTTTTTAAATAGTTAGTCATTATAAAAATCTTGATCTTCATAATGAGAGAAATCTGTAAAATCAGATTTTTCTTTTTTTTGGTAAAAAAGTTTGAGTTTCTCTTGATTTTCTCTTGGTTTTCCTTATCACAGAGGGGAGAAAATATGTGGTTTTTATTTTTTTGAGTAGGACAGTATGAAGGCTGAGGCTAATATCAGAGAATATAATGATCTAGACAAGAACTATCGTAGATCGCAAATGCTTGCAAATGGTGTGCAAGTAGATTTTTTTGTTCAAATTGGGTCTGAGAAGTTTGTAGATTATCAAAAGGAACTTTTTGAGGAATTTTTTTGGCGAATTTTTTTGAACCAAGCAGCCAATTCAGAGTTGACTGAAAATGAAATTGAGCTTTTTAGCGGAGACAGAGCTTAAGAAACTAAATGATAGTCTACTTTCTTTTTGCAGAAAAACTTCATGATATGCCAGTTTTTGACATTAGAGGGTATTTTCAATTATTTGTAGATGAGAAGATTAAGATTTGGCTTATCGGAAATTCAAGTTTGATGATTTTCCGTGAAAATAGATTGTATACAAGTTTGGAGAATCCTTTTTGAAGAAAAATGCAAAGATTGATACGTTTACAGATTTTATTGGTGGTGAAACTTTGCAAGGAGATGTTTATCTCTATGCGGGTATGAGACTGGCAGATGCTCTCGACCAAAATGATGTCGAAGAAATGCAAGCTTTGTTAGAAGAACAAAATGTTTCAGTATTGATCGATGCTTTGGATGCAGTCTTGTCCTCTAGAGTAGACAAGTCTGAAATCTGATTTCTTTCTGCTTTTTCTCTTGGAGGAATTAGTCTAGAAGCTTTAAGGGTTAGACCAAAGTGAAAGTTGACAAGTTTTTGCTTCACAAATAGGAGCTAAATATATGGCAAAGCTTAGAGGCGCAGTAGATCTTGGCGCATTAAGAGGAAGAACTCAAGGATACTTAAAAACTTACTAGTAATTATTATTTGATTGCGGGAGTGTTGGGATTACTGGTTGTGGTGCTAGGATATGCTGTATTGAGTCAATTTTTCAGTATCAAGTCAGGTCGCAACCTATACTACAGGAAGCGGAACAAAGCAGACGATTACTCTTGCTCAACTTAAGCAAGATATTGAGGCGTTTAAACAGCTTAATGCTTCTAGTGATGAGAAGTCTCTCCAATATCAGGAGATTTTAGCTAAATTTCAGCAGATTCAGTCTCAAGGAATTTGGCAAGAAGATATTAAAAAAATCTTAAAAAGGTGCTTGAAGATAGTTATGAACAGGGATATAATATAGCAAGTATTACGAGTTTTTCACAATTTGACAATGCTAGCTTGGGAAAAAAATCTGAAGTTTTGACTTTGTCTGCAGATGAACTTGCAAAGATTGGAACTCCTTTGAGTCTTGCTGTAGGTGCTCAGTCAAATGTAGCTGGTTCAAAGTGAGCTTTGATGGGAATCGTTAATGATTCGACTAGAGGAACCTTGGTCGCTTATGATGGCTCTAGTGATGTTAAAGAATGTACTTTGAGCATTAGTAAAAAGGGGCTTGTTTGTTATGGAACTTGAGGAAATCTATTTTATGTATCTAAGACTGGGGTAGAGTCTATGGAGAGTTCTGATGGTTCTTGGGCAACTGCAAATTTAGGAGGAGTATTGACCTACAATAAGAATCTTTACCTTTTCCAAAAAAATCCAAATAACTTTGCTTCTGTAATATTGACGAGATATACTAATCTTGCTGGATCTGAGGCTCAATACAAATGAGGTCAGAATTATTCTCTTTTTGGCTGGTAGCGGAGTTAATTTACCATCACTTAATGGTTTTGTGGTAGATCAAACTTTCTTGGCATGGGGTGGAGGAAAGCTTTATCAGTTTTGGAGACCAGAAGGTCAAATTACAAAGCTTGATCATCGTGAAATTCCTATGATTGGAGGGGATAAGGTTGTGGCAAAATACTCAGATAATGTAAAGGTATTGGCATCAGAGACTTCTCCTTATGTTGTGCTTTTTGATAGAGATAATCAAACTATGACTGTCTATGAGTCCTCTCCAATTAAGACGAATGCTAATCATAAGACAAGTTTTAAGCTTTATTATTTGCTTAGATTTAAGTTTGATTTGAGTAAGAGCTCAGATCGTATCGTAGATATGACTATCCCTACTAGTACGGCAGACAAACCTGAACTTCATGTTTTTGACCACAAAGGGGCTTTTACAAGATCAATCTTTACGAATCAATTGATGCGGTAAAATCTCATCAGACAGTAACTACTCAGTAAATAGGGAAAAAAGAAGAAAAAATCTGATTTTTGATTTTGTTTTATCTCTTTTGACTTAAGGTATGAGAAGGTTTCTTATGGGATTATGTATTGTGCTGTGTGCGTTTGGAGTAGTGGTTGGAGTAATGCTAAAAACCAATCCTGCAGTTCAGGCTCACTATGCTAGATATGTAAAACTCCTTACTCAGAGGTTTAATCAGCCTTGTTCTGCTAGCTGAGTTGATCGATCGAGTATGACAGGTTGGGATTCAGTTTTGAAAACCGTTGATGTGGCTAATCTTAGTGATGAGATGGCTGATGCGTTGGTGTATGGATTCTTTCCTACTTGTGAGAGTTCTTATCAATCGTATCCTGAAATTTTAATCTCAGATCATGTCAAAAAATTGTACCCAGAAAAAAAGCAGGGAAAAAAATGTTTGATTGATTAGGTGGTGCTTGCTTTCCCTCCTATATGTATGATAAAAACCTTAAACAACTTCTTAAAATAGATTCTTGTGGATTTGCCTCAAAGGAGATTATTTCCTGAGCGACAGCTGGTCAAAGGCCGACTTATCTTTGTAAAACAATTGAAGAAGGATGGCTGGAGTGAGGAATGGCTTTGGAGAAATATGATGTTGAAGATTTTTATTCTGGAGGATTGATCGCTGCAGAAAGGGCTTTATCCAGTGGTTTTTTTGTCTGTTTTAGATCCAACTTATGATGAAGTTCAGTTGATTAAGATATCTGGGGATCCGGATACTGAAATTATCTATGGAAATAAAGCTTGGAGTGATGTAAATGGCAACTATTTTGTAGCAGGTAGGAGGTATTTTACAGGAAGATTCTTTTTATGTCATCAATGACAAACTTTATGATCCCTCTATCTTTGGAAGTCAAGGATTTGATTTGGAGAAGTTTGATAAAGGTCAGAAAATTAATTCTGAATGGTTCTTTGGTGGTTTTCGTGGGAAAAATACCTTTGGTAAAAAGAGTCCTTAATTTTGAAAAAAATATAAAAAAATCTCACTTGAGATTTTTGCTTCTCAAGAGGATATCGACAAAAGTTTTCAAGCTGATTATATTTTTGGAAACTTGCGAACTTGATAGGTAATATACTAAATTTTTAATTTTATTGATATGATTTTATGAAACCCTTAACTTCTCAGGAAATTAGACAAAAAAACGAGAGCACTTTTTGGACTTCTAAGGCTCATGCACATTTGCCTGAGGCTTCACTTATTGCAGATAAGGAGTCTACTGCGCTTTTTAATGTTGCAGGAATGCAGCCGTTAATTCCCTATCTTGCAGGGAAACCTCATCCGCTTGGAAAGCAGCTTTTCAATATCCAAAAAGTGTGTAAGAACGGTAGATATTGATGAAGTGGGGGATAACTCTCACTTGACGTTTTTTGAAATGATGGGAAACTGGAGTCTTGGAGCTTATTTCAAGAAGGAAGCGGTTCAATGGAGTTATGAATTTTTGGTAGAGCATTTAGGGTTTGATCCTAGAAAGCTTGCAGTAACGGTTTTTGAGGGAAATGAAGATGCTCCGAGAGATGAATTTACCGCACAGGCATGGAGAGATGCAGGAATCCCTGAGGAGAGAATCTCTTTTCTTGACGCGGATAATAATTGGTGGAGTCCAGGTCCTGTTGGGCCTTGTGGGTCAGACACTGAAATTTTTTTTATCGAGTGGGGGAGTCAGAATTCCCACCTGTTTGATCAAATGTAAAAACAGATGAGGATAATTGGCTTGAAATCTGGAACAATGTGTTTATGGAATTTTATAGAGATGAAAAGGGAAATCTCACCAAGCTTGCACAACATAATGTTGATACGGGAATGGGGCTTGAGAGAATGTGTAAGGTAATGCAAAAATAAAGTTAGTGTTTATGAAACAGACTTGTTTACTCCAATGCTTAATTTGCTTGCTGAGACTACAGGATTGAGCTATGCAGAGCATCAGAGAAGGTTTAGAATTGTGGCTGATCATATTAGAACTGCGTTTATGCTGATCAATGATGGTTTGACTCCTTCAAATGTAGGTGCTGGCTATGTTTTGAGAATGATTATTAGAAGGGCTTATTATAACCTTTATTTGTTGAAGAAGATTGATAGAGGAGAACTTGAGCGTTTTATTGCAGATGCATTTAAGGCTTTTGAGGGACTAAGAGATTTTTGATCAGCAGAGAATTAGTAAGGTTTTGCTTGCTGAGATTAACCAGTTTGAAAAAGACTATTGCAAATGGAGCAAAAAAATTCTGACTGAATCAATTGATAAACTTCATACAGAAGGGAAGAAAGTTTTGGAAGGAAGTCAGATTTTTATGCTTTATGATACTTATGGATTTCCATTGGAAATAACTAAAGAGATCGCTCAGGAAAAGGGAATTGAACTTGATTTGCCAGGATATGAAAAGGCACTAGCTCAGGCAAAGGAAAAATCTCGTCAAGGAAGTAAGGAAATGTTTAGTAAGACAACGGATTGGTCAAAGTATCTTGAAGGCGTAGGTGCGACTGAATTTGTTGGTTATGATCGTTTGGATATTGAAAATCCTGTTTTGATCAAGGATATTACAACAGATGATGGAGTTAGATTTCTAGTCTTTGATAAGACGCCGTTTTATCCTGAGATGGGTGGTCAAGTTTGAGATTCTGGAACTATTCAACTTGATAGTTGAGAAGTAGTACATATTGTTAATGTACAGAAAGTTGCAGGGGTGATCTTGCATTTTGTAGGGTAGTTTAGATATCCAATAGGAGAATTTGTGTTTAAAAGAAAAGGTATTAGTGCTCTTAAATACTTTTTGACTTTATTGGCTATAAATAGTAAGTTTTTTTATTTTGTAAATAGGTATATTATGAAGTATGTTGAAACAAAAAAATTCTTTCTTTATATTGCGATTGGAGGGGCTTTTTGTATCGGAATTTTTGTCTTTATTGTCTATCCGATGAGATTTTGGAGGTGATATCATTTTTCCAAGGATTTGCTACTTATTTAGTGACCCTATTGGCATTTTGAGCGATTACGCAGTTGCCTACTCAATATGAAAAAAAATTTTTCTAAGGTTAATCCTGCTATTTTTAAATGGTGCGATTTGGCTTTGAACTATTGGTATTTTTGCTTATTGCCCTCCTTTCTTACTTGAGGATTTGGAATTTGATGCAAGCTGATGACTTGTATTGGAAAGTGTTTTCTACAATTCTTATTATTAACTTTGTATGTTTTGCTTCTGTTTTCTCTCTTGAAAAAAATGGGGAGATAATAATGAGGAAGATAAGACCCATTAAAAAAATAATAAAAAGGGTGAGGAGTTTTTCTTTGATTTAAGCTCTTCATTCTTTTTTTGTATTATCTTTATCTCTCTATAAAAAAATGATTATTAAATCTCTTGAATTTGTAAAGTCTGCTTCTAAATTGGCAGAATGTCCCTGCCCCTGATTTTGCTGAAATTGCTGTGATTGGGAGGTCTAATGTTGGGAAATCGACTTTGATCAATATGCTTATGCAAAAACCTATCGCAAAAATCTAGTGATAAACCTGGTAAAAACTCAGCTTATTAATTATTTTTTTGGTGAATGAGAACCGGTATTTTGTCGATTTGCCAGGATATGGTTATGCAAAAAGCAAGTTTGGAGTCTAGGAGAAAGTGGATTGATGAGACTTATGAATATTTTATTGATAGAAAGCCGTTGATTCTTGTGTTGATTGATGGGAATATTCCACCACAAAAGATTGATCTAGAATTCTTACAGGCATTGTCTGAAGAGAGCTTAGACTTTGTGATTGTGGTTACTAAGGCGGATAAGGCAAATCAAAAGACGCTTCATCAGAATATTAGACTTCTTAAGCAATCAGTACAAAAAAACAAATCTGATTTTTGCCTGAGATGGTTGTTTCTTCTTCAGTAAAAAAAGATGGGAAGAGATCAGATCTTGAGTATTATTGAAGAAAGAGTAAATAAAAACTAAGATCAGATTTTAAATTTCTTTAGAAATTTATAACTGTATTTTTGACCTTTATTTTTTTAAAAGATGGGATGGGGGTAAAAATCTGATTTGGCGCAGTTCTATAGTAAAAAAATGCTGCACACTATCATCAAACTAGGCAGAAGTTTTTGGGTAGATTGAGACAAAAATTATTGAGCAAATTAGGTCTTTAAAGTTAGAGAAAATCAAAAATTTTTAGAGCTTGGATGTGGGAGCTGAAGATTTTTTTGGATTATCTAAAAAAAGCACTATAAAGGTGATATTGATTATGTGGGGATAGATATTGCAGAGGGAATGCTAGACTTTGCAAGAAAAAGAACATCCTGAGGCAATGTTTATCGCTGGAGATATGAGTCAGATTTTTGACTAGTTTTTGAGAGGGAGAGTTTTGATGTGATTGTTGCGTGTGCAAGTTTTTCAACATCTCCCGCAAGTACTGGAGAGACAAAGGCTTATTGATATGTGTTATCGTTTGCTTAGGTATGAGGGGCTTTTGATGATGACAAACTGGGCTTTTTTTCAAAGTGGTTTTTTTGAAGAAACATTGGAGAATCTTTGTAAAAATCTGGATTTAAGTTTCTTATTTCTTTGGGAAAACAATCTTGGAGAGATGTTTTTGTCCCTCGGGTTGGAAAAAGATAGCTTGGAATTGAGATATTATCATTTGTTTTCTTTAGAGGAGCTTAGGCTTTTGTTGACAAATGGAGGATTTAGAATTAAAAAACTTAGCTATGTAGATAGAAGGGGAGAGGAGGTATCTTCTTGGAAAAATTCGAATAATTCTCGATTTGTCGCGGTAAAAACAATTTTTAGATAATAGAAAAAAAGCTGAACCAAGAATAAGGTCAGCTTTCTTTTTATTTTTTTCTATATTATTTCCCAAGATTTGCTATTCCTTTCATAGCTTCGAGCACCTCAACTGGTACCATCCAGATTGTTGTATTTGACTGGTCAGAACTGATATCGTTGATAGATTGAAGCGTTCTGAGGTGGAGTGCTCCTGGAGCTTCTGCAAGCATAGTAGCAGCTCTTTTGAGGTTTTCAGCACTTGCTAGTTCACCTTCAGAAGTAATGATTTTTGCTCTCTTTTCTCTTTCCGCTTCGGCTTGTTTTCCGATAGTTCTCTTGAGGTCGTCTGGAAGGTTAATGTCTTTGAGCTCTACAGATAGCACATCTACTCCCCAAGCATCAGATTTTTTTCGTCTACAATTGATTTAATCTTTTCTGCTGCCTCTTCCCTCTTGGCAAGGAGTTCATCAAGTTCAAATTGACCTACAATATTTCTCATCGTAGTAAGTGCGAATTGAGCCATAGCATAGTCAAGGTTTCTAACATTCAAAACCGATCTTTCTACTTGATCTTCTTTGATTCTGTAGTAAATTACTGCATTGATAGTACAAGAAATGTTATCCTTGGTCATTGCTTCCTGAGAAGGTACATCAACGGCCTTTTTCTCTAATATCCACATTGATTGTTTTTTTCCATTAATGGGACGATAATGTTTAGTCCTGGAGTTAGGTTTCTTGTAAATTTTCCAAATGTCAATACTACTTTTCTTTCGTACTGATTTACAACTCTTACAGTGAGCGCCACTACGATAGCGATCAAGAAGAGTACTCCGATGAATGCTTCCATATTGTTATATTTTTTTAAGAGAATAAAAAAACTGAAGTTAGTTGGTGAGTGAGGTTTTTGATAGCGATTGCGTTTTGTTGGATAGGATGTTTGGTGTTTTGTAAAAAGAGATGATGGATCTGGATAGTCGTTTTTGTTCTGTAAAAAGATCGATCTCTCTTTCTCATTCGGTAGGGATTCCTTCTTTCTCTTCTAATGTTAGGGTGTCGAGAAATGAAAGAATAGATCCTAGCTGTTGAGCGTATTTTTTTGTTTTTCCTCTGGAGAGAGCGCGATTTTTTTGAGAGTTTGGCAAGATGTTTGATTTGCTCGATACTGAGATCCATTTTTAAAAATAATAGGAGGTAAATATATTTTTGTATGATAGATTTTTTTCTCTGAGAAAAAGCAAGGTTTTTTTGCCGAGAAATTTGCAAAAAAATGAAAGTTAGTATACTTAAGATAGTTTTTTTAATTTATCGAGATATGATGAAGACACGAAGAAAAAAAGTATCAGTTTTTCTAGTTGAGAAGTTTAAGATAGATTTTTTTCTCAGATATGAAGCTCTAAAGGCATCAAAATCTGATTCTTTGGACTTTTTGCATTGTTATTGGTAGGATTAGGAAATAGTAGTTTTGCACTTCAAGTCCCTGGAGCAACTGATGCAACAAAGTATCAAATTCTCAATCAGCAAGAAGATAATATTTTGGATACGATGAAGGATCAGAAGGATACCTGGAGAAAAGGGAGCTCAAGATGCTATCAAATCTAGTGATGGAAATGATAATTATAAGATTGATAATCTGATCAATTCAGATACGGAAATTACTTCTCAGTGAGAGGCTCAGACTCGTCTTTTGCAGACGATTTGGAGAATGATTAATTATGCATTGGGCTTGGTTGGTCTGATTTCATTTGTTCTTTTTGATTGTTGCTGGTATTACTATGGTGACTAATGCTGGTGATGATAAGGCTCAGGAAGAGGGGAAGAAGACTCTTTTGAAAAATTGCTAGAGCCATTGCAGGAATTGCTGTGAGCTGGCTTATTATCTCGTTTATTTTTTTTGGTTGATTGAACAGATCGTGGGAAAAGTAGTTATAGACTGGAATCTTTGAAATAATAAAAAAACTAGGATGAAGTCAGACTTTTTTTAAACTTTTTTTATCTCTAAAGAGTAAGTTATGATCAAGAAAAATTATGATAATGGGGCTAGGAATCTTTGCTGTGAGCCTAAGTTTGGGAGGGCTCCAGGTTGAGGCCACAAGGATTGATGAGTGAAAATTCTATTATGATCTGCCAAATATGTGAACAAGTACGACAGATAGTTTGAATGGAAGAGCTCCTGATACCGATATTGGAAAGCTCATTACTAATGATGCAGTCAAAAAAATGATGATGGGCTCCTTGCAAAAATTGATGGTCGTATTTAAGCTTGATACCGATGAATATACAGGTCCACAAAAAGCTTTTTTTATTACCTTAAAAAGCTGATTAATTATGGGCTTAGCTTTGTAAGTTTGATCGCGTTTGGACTTTTTGCTCTATGCTTTTTATATGATGTTGATCGGAGATTGAGAGAAGTGACGAACACAAGTCAAGTCTACCCTCAAAGGTATTGTGATCGCATTGATTGCAATGAGTGTGAGTTGGTTAATCGTTTCTATGATCTTTTGGGCTTATGATCAGCAGAGAGAGCAAACTCAACAAGTAGGGACCAGTCAAGTTTTTCCAACCATAAGATATATAGCTTTAGGGATTAGGATTTTGATTTTTGAATATTTCTCTTGAAGGGAAGGATTTATTATTTAGATAAGGATAATGCTCTTTGATAATTTGCAAAATAAACAAGTGCAAAAAGGGAAGCAAGAACAGCAGTTTAATACTGAAACAATGCTTCCAATTTCTGAGATTAATGATGGGTTCTGTATCCTCAAGGATGGTGGGATTAGAGCTATTTTGAAGGCAGATGGAATCAACTTAGATTTGAAGAATTTTGATGAAATTCAGTCTATCCTGGAACAGTACAAGAGGTTTTTGAATTCTCTTGAGTTTCCATTGCAGTTTTTGGTGAGAAATACTTATTTGGATCTTAGGGAGTATTTACATTATGTGAATAGTAATGTAGACCGTCTGACAACAGGGGCACTCAAAGATCAAGGTCAGCATTATCTTTCTTTTCTGGATGATATTAATATGAAGCAGGGACTGATCTATGTGAAACAGTTTTATATTGTTGTTCCGTATTATGTGGGTGAAATGGATGCGGATCAGGTCAAAAAAACCTTGGCGGAGTAAGTTTATGGATGCGTTGAATGCCAAAGATGATGTGGAATCTGTGGTATCTAGGTACAGAAATTTTGTAAAAGGACAAAAGATGATCAATACCAGAATCGCTCTTGTGCAGGAAGGTTTATGAAGTTTCGGAATTCAGACACAACAATTGAGTACTAAAGAAGTAATTTCTCTTTTGTTTTCAATGTATAATCCGCTTTTTGGATTCTACGCAAAGTCAAGTGATTTTCTAGTTTTGAATTGAGGGTTCCTGTAGCAGCTCCTGTTCAGATGATGGTAAGGATAAAGGGCTGTTGAGGAGGTGCTTTTTGAGCAAGAATCGAGAGATTATCTCGGTTTTTCTTTTTTTCTTTAACGACTTCGAGTTTGATGATATCAGATTTTTGCTCTATTGGAGTTGAGCTGGTCTTGAGCGATTTTGAGAAAGTATCCTCTGGTGGAGGCAATATTGATAAAAAAAGAGGTAGAATCAGAATCCTATCAGGGTAATTATTCCGAGTGTGGAAATTTTTACAATTTCTCGTAAGAAGACTTCTTGCCTGTATTTAATCAAGAAACCCTTATATCTTGTGTGGAAGTTTTTTTGCTGAGTCAAAGACGAAGGTTTTGATTCTTGTTTTGGTTTGTTCGTTGAAGAAATGTTGCATAAGTTTGTGGATTAGAAGTTAAGATTTAGGCAATTTTTTTCAATGATTCTGAGCTTTGCAGAACGGGCTGCTTTTGTTTTTTTGTACTTCAGTATAATGAGGTACGATCACTTTTTTTATTAATGAGTTTGAAAAGTCAGGTTTCATCTAGTTTTTTTAAATGCTATTTTTTTGTGATTCTATCTTCAATACTATGGTAGGTGATAATTGCACACCTTCCTCCGATATTGAGTGTCTGAGGAAAGGCTTGTAAAAAAAGATCTCAAGTTGTTCAAGTTCGTGATTGACCATAATTCTGATAACTTGGAAGATGATAGCTATTTTTGATTGAAATGATGAGAAAGGAGAAAGTCTTTGAGCTGGAAAGTAGTTTCGAAAGCAGACTTTCTTCTTTGTTCACAGATGAGCTTAGTAAGATATTCTGCGGTTTTGGGAGAGAAGTCTCCGTATTCTTGAAGTGAGCTTTCGAGAAGTTCAGGTTTGACTGTTTGTAGCCAGTCTCTTGCGGTGATGGGATTTTTGCTTTGGTCAAATCTCATATCAAGAGGGGCATCAGTTTTGATTGAGAATCCACGACTTCCATCCTTGAAATGCTCGAGATTAACTCCTAAATCGAGGAGCTCAAAGTCAAAAAAAGTCAGTTTTTCTTGTGCTATTTTGTCGATATTAGCATAAGAGGAGTGGAGAATAGAGATTTGATCTTTGAAATCTGAGGTTAGGGATTGGGCTTTTTGCGATCATAGCAGTATCGACATCGGTTCCGATAATTTGTAAGTTCTCAATTGGTCTTTTGGTACTTTCGGAAGTGAGAAAAAACTGAGCATGTCCGCCATGTCCAAAAGTCCCATCAAAAGAGCGGGCTCGGTTAGCTGGCATATGATCGTAGATTTCTTGTGCGAGAACTGGTATGTGGCGAAGCATAGTATATGCGGTTAATTTAAACGTTTTTTTCAGTATAGTGAAATCGGAGAGGAAAAACAATTAGATTTTTCCTTTTTGATCTCATGGGGGGCTGGTTATTTTATTTGTTTAGCTTTGCAAGAGGGGAGAAAGAGTTTTTTTGCTTTTAAATCGTATTCTAAGTATCATTTAGGGTTTTGGGGGCACTAAAATTATTTAAGTATTATTTAGAGGTCTTTTTTTATTTTCTTCAGAGCAAAGCTGAAATGTAAATCTTAAAAAAATAGGCGAAGGAATAACTAGATTTTTTTTGAGAGATTTTTTTCATAAGAGGATAAGTGGTTTATTTATGATAAAACCAATATTTAATAACATAAGCACTCAATTATTACACTTATTACTCTTGATATTGGTAGGAAAGAATATTATATTCTTCGGTGTCATAAGCGATAATTCCTTTTGAATGCCAGAGATGAAAGCTTTTTTTATTCCCACTTCCAAAGCCATTTTGCTGCAAATTGTGCAATACGGTTCTCCGGCTTTAGTAATTTCTCCTTTTTGATCTAGGCGAATAAAAATATAAATCTGACCCAGGAAGCTGATCTGAAGCGGATTTTAAAAGCATCAAGAATAGCTCTTTGTTCAGCATGGATACAGCATGTCTTATCCGTAACTTTTTTTATGATACTGTTCTTTATCGCAGTGGCATCTTCTTTGAGATTCCAAGTTTTGAGCTGGTGAATTGAAGCCTTTTCCGATAATTTTCCCTTCTTTGACGATGACACAGCCACATTTGGATCTTTCACAAGTCGCTTTTTGTGCGATTTCAGTAGCTTTTTGCATAAAAATTTCTGCTTGAGTGTGTTCTGGTCCGATCAAAAGTTTCATATTTATTGAGTCAAAGATAAAAGTTGCTTTAAAAGAGTTTTCTCTGCAAGCATCTGGCATGCCTTTTCTCTATCAAATGTTTCCCTTTCTTTGCTGACGCGATCAAAAGGGACTTTTAAAAAAACAAGAGAGGAAGCTTGATGTTTTGAACTATTTTATCAATCTTCGCATAAGAGGACTGGAGAATAGAGGTCTAATGAGTGTAGTTTTTTGTGGGTTATGTGGATTTCTGGATCATCTCAATGTCTGTTCCGATGATGTTGATCCTTGCAATGCTTTTTTTACTCTTCATGGCCAAGGAAAAAAACTGAGCATGTCCGCCATGTCCAAAAAGTCCCATCAAAAGAGCGGGTTCGATGGTCTGGCATATGATCGTAAATTTCTTGCGCAAGAACAGGTATGTGACGAAGCATTCGAGTTTTTATTTGAGTTAAACTGTTTTTGAGTATAGTGAAATCGGAGAGAAAAACAATTAGAACTGAGGGGAAAAAAAGTTAGTCTTTCTTCAACGACCTTTTTATTAACGAAAATCTTTGTTTAATAATTCTATCTAGTCGATTTCAACAAGAAATATCCCTATAACCATTTATTTCTGAATCCACAGTGCAATGCAAAGAAGGTATTGTTTCGGATAGTTCTGCATGATCTACATTTGTGTGATTCCGTTGGACGAAGTATAATCAATCTTGATGTCCGAGGGTATCTTCTTCTACTTGGTCTTTCATAGTTCATCCAAATCGCTCTGTATTGCGTCGTTCGTTATATTCTGTAGAATTTACGATGTGGACTGCAAAAATACTATCCCAGTCTGGAAAGTCTGTTGAGAGAGGATATATTATTAAATTTAATTCTCAGCTTCATATATCTGGAAGTTTCGCATAAAAGTTGATCATAGTTCCTCTAGCTCGTTCTTCTTGGGTTTCTTTGATTTTTTTAATCCTTTGGTTTCAGGTCAGAGATGAAGCTCAAAACCATATATCTCATTGCAATAAAGGAGTTCATCTCCTGTCTGAGTAATAATATCAAATTGATTATCTTTTGTGATGGTAATCGTAGGAATTTGATCTTGAATTGTTATTTTTCTGAAAAAAATGAATTTCTCTTTTTGAAATAAAAAAAGCTAATATATCAACAGAAAAATAAGTAAGAGGATAATTGCGATAATCCTTTTTGAATTCATTTTTTTACTTTATCTAAATAAATATTCCTTTTTATAGTTGTTTATTTGCAAAAAAACAAGATTAAAAGTCTGACTTGAAAATGGAGCTTAATTGTGTAATTTAGAATCAGATTTATTTATTTTTTTTTGAGATTGATGCTTGGGAATATTAAAGGGAAACTATTGTTTCAGTATTATCGTTTTTTTGTGATGGTGCGCGAGGCGTTATTTGCAAAGGCATCAGATTTTTACGATTGGGATCAATGGAAGTGTAGGAAAGACCAGTTGTCGTATGATTATTTATCAGACCTTGAAAAAGGCTCTTCCTGAGCTCAATATCTATACCTCTCCCAAAAATTTCAATGGAGAACTAGGAATGTCGCTCTCGATTTTTCAAGTAGAGGAGTGGGTTCCTAGCGTGTGGAATATGATCAAGGTTGGAAGTCAGATTTTTTTGTAAGGCTCTTTTTGGAGAGAAGGGCTATGATATGATTGTTTTGGAATATGGGATTGATAGACCCAAGGAGATGGAATTTCTGCTCAGTATCAATAAACCGAATATTGGGGTTTTTACAGCGATAGATGCGGTACATTCTGAGCAATTTGGTTCACCAGCGGATATTGCAGAGGAAGAAGTCAAGATGGTTAAAAATACGAGAGAGACGGTTTTGCTCAATCGAGATGATGCTTATGCAAAGCAGGTTTGTGATCGTATTGGAGTAGATGTGTTGACTTATACAACTAGCTGAATGGCAGGAGTGGATCTGAGTTTTGAAAATGAAACAATAGAGGAAAAACAAGGAGAAAAGTCAGAATTTTTTTGATTTCGTTTGATGCTCAGATCAAGGATAAGCACTATGCTGTCCAAACAAATCTCATTTGAAAGCCAAATTATGCGTATTTGACTTTGGGACTGGCAATTGCACAGATCTGTGTATGGAAATTTACAGGTGAGGAGCTTAATATGGAAGAGTTTTTTTAAGTGAGCCGCTTATTTATCAGTTGCAACCTGGAAGGTGTAGCATTTTTGCAGGGAAGGAGTGAAGTTTGATTGTTGATTCGACCTATAATAGTTCTCCTCTTAGTATGAGAAAATTGATCGATACCACTTTGCAAATCCAGAAGTCTCTTAAAGAGAGGAGAAAGGTGATGCTGGTTTTGGGGGATATGAGAGAGCTTGGGGATTTGACTGAGCAGGAGCATAGGCTGTTAGCATGATATGTACATCAGAGTGCAGATCAGATTTGTCTAGTTGGAGAGAGTATGGATAAGTATCTTCTTGATGAACTTGAGAAAAACTTGAGTGGAGAAATCTACTGTCAAAACTGAAAAAAATAGTCAAAAAAACTCTGAATGTGGATTGTGGACTTTCTCAAGAGGTCGGACGAGAAGTGGATTATTCTCTTTAAAGGAAGTCAGAATACCATTTTTCCTTGAAGAAGCAGTAAAGCAAGTCTTGGCAAATAAAGAGGATGCTAAACATCTGACAAGGCAAAGCGAGTGGTGGATGCAGAAGAAGTCTTATTTGTATAATTAAGAATAGTATTTATAAAGGGAAAAAAACTGACTC